>Ga0189291_100072_pt1 | contig 136502 bp, 135 predicted proteins | sample UW1redminimetaG_FD_130331 | JGI IMG/M metagenome (GOLD analysis project Ga0189291, IMG submission 130331) | Marine microbial communities from the Costa Rica Dome - UW179B-red mini metaG | ecosystem: Environmental > Aquatic > Marine > Oceanic > Photic zone | place: Costa Rica: the Eastern...
AGGGTGTGCGCTGTCACTTTGCTGCGCAAAATGACTTTGCGCACTCAAACAATTTTTTCGCTGAAAAATGGTTTGATGGTGGGCGACCCTGGAATCGAACCAGGCGTGCGTCTCCGCGAGGGAGTTACAGTCCCCTGCCACACCTTGCGGCCTGTCGCCCACTTACCTTCTGTGCATTGCACCGAACGTGGAGGCGTGATTACAAGCGACCCTGACAGGCGTCAAGGCGAAAACCGACCAAAGGGCGCGACAATTTTTTGAGGATGGCACAATGAAAAAACCAAAGTGGGTCGTGCAGAAAGAGCAGGACAAAAAAGCCGAGGCAAATACGACGCTTTGGCTCTTTGGTTTGCATGCGGTGCGTGATGCGTTGGTGAACCCCGCGCGGGAGAAATTGACGTTGATGGTCACACCAAATGCGCAGATCAAACTGGAAGAGGCCATTGCAACTGCGGGCATCACGCCGCAGGTCGTCGATCCGCGCAAGTTCCATCCGCCGATTGACCCCGGTTCGGTGCATCAGGGGGCGGTCTTGGAGGTCAAACCGCTCAACTGGGGGCGGCTTGAGGATGTCTGCATCGGCGATTCAGCGCCGCGTGTGCTGTTGTTGGACCGCGTGACCGATCCGCATAACGTGGGCGCGATCCTGCGCTCTGCCGAGGTGCTGGGCGCCTCTGCGGTGATAGGCACGCGTCACCATTCCGCGCCGGAAACCGGGGCGCTGGCCAAAACCGCCTCTGGTGCGCTGGAACGGCAGCCCTACTTGCGGGTGCGCAACCTGGCCGATGCGATCCGGGCGTTACAGAACATGGGCTATCTGGTACTAGGCCTTGACGGTGAGGCGACCCAAACCATCGAGGCGGCAGTGGAGGGCAAACGCGACCGCCCCGTAGCGCTTGTGTTGGGGGCCGAGGGGCCGGGCTTGCGGGAAAAAACCCGCGAAACGGTGGATGCACTGGTACGGATTGACGCATCAGGGCAGTTTGGATCGCTCAATGTCTCCAATGCCGCCGCAATCGCCCTATATGCCACCAAAGAGCATTTCTAAGAGGGCGCAATGGCCGGGCCAACCAAGATCGCGACCTGCTGCCACTGCGGCAGCAAGGCGGCACTGAAACTGGGCAAAGGACGGCATGAGCTGTCCTGCGCAAGCTGCGGCGCACCCCTGCGGCAGTTGAAGGCATTGCCGGTGAAACCCGCACCGCGTCCGGCGGCGATCAGCCATCAACCGGCCCTGCGCGATTTTGCAGGGCAGGCGCAGCCGCAGCGCAAGCGGCGAAAAAAGCCCAAGAAAAAGAAGATCTTCGGTGGCAAGTTCAAGGACTTCGCCGAGGATCTGTTCGATTTTGTCGAAGACATCTTTGACTGAAACCGCGCGGATCGGCGGGATATTGCCCGTTTTTTAACAGATTGTTCATCTGCGCCCTGCTACCCCTTTGAAAGCAGCGCAGGAAACTTACCTTTTATGTGCAGGCCGGATTGGAACCGCCGGCTGATGCTTTACTGTCCCTCGTTCCGTACCTTCGCGCCCCCTTGCCCTTTGGCAATCGGGGCGCTTTTTTCTTTTGATGCACGAGGGTAGGGTGAGACATGACCTATTCTGATGCCTGGCTGAAAACCATCCTGACACGCACCAAACGCATTGCTGTTGTGGGTGTTTCCATGAATCCGGTGCGCCCCAGCTATTATGTGGCGCGGTATCTGGGCCTGCGCGGCTATCAGGTCGTTCCGGTCAATCCGCGCCATGCCGGTGAAACGCTGTTTGGCCAAACGGTGGTTACCGATCTGCGGCAGATCGAAGGCGGTGTTGATATGGTGGATATTTTCCGGCGCTCCGAAGCGGTGCCGGAAATTGTCGATGAGGCGCTGGAGGCGTTTCCCAACCTGCAAACCATTTGGATGCAGATCGGGGTTGAGCACGCCGAAGCTGCGGCCAAGGCCGAGGCGCGCGGCGTCGATGTGGTACAAAACCGTTGTCCCAAAATCGAATATCAACGGCTGTTCGGAGAACTGCGGCAGGGCGGCTTTGCCACGGGCGTGATTTCCAGCAAGCTTTAGGGCGCGCGAGAAACTTTCTCAGCGATGCCAGACTGGCTTTGCCGCGCGGCGAGCGTATCCAGCACATCGGACAGCGGCACATCACAGGCAGCCAACATCACCAGCAGGTGATAGAGGACATCTGCCGCTTCGCCGGTGAGGGCATCGCGGTCGCCCTTGACCGCTTCGATGATGGCCTCCACGGCCTCCTCGCCAAATTTCTCGGCGCATTTCTCCGGGCCTTTGGCCAAAAGCTGTGCGGTCCAACTGCTGGATGGATCCGCATCCTTGCGGGCGAGAATGGTAGCGTAAAGATCGTCCAGGGTCATGTCAGCCTCATCGGGATGCCAGCGGCGGCCATATGCGCCTTGGCTTCGGCGATGGTATATTCGCCAAAGTGAAAGATCGAGGCGGCCAGCACCGCAGAGGCGCCGCCTTGGGTCACGCCATCCACCAGATGATCAAGCGTTCCGACACCGCCAGAGGCGATCACCGGCACATGGACAGCGTCCGAAATGGCGCGGGTCAGCGGCAGGTTGAATCCCTGTTTTGTGCCGTCCCGGTCCATTGAGGTCAACAGGATCTCGCCCGCGCCCTTAGCTGTCACGGTGCGGGCAAATTCCACCGCGTCTATGCCTGTGGGCTTGCGGCCGCCATGGGTAAAGATTTCCCATTTGCCGGGTGAGACTGTTTTGGCATCAATCGCGCAGACGATGCATTGGCTGCCAAATTGGTTGGCAGCCTCTGCGATCACATCCGGGTTGGCCACAGCAGCGGAATTGAAACTGACCTTGTCCGCCCCCGCCAACAACAGCGCCCGCACATCGGCAGAGCTGCGCACCCCTCCGCCCACTGTCAGCGGGATATAGCAATGCTCCGCCGTGCGGCGCACCAGATCAAACATGGTGCCGCGGTTTTCGTGGGTTGCGTGAATGTCGAGAAAGCACAGCTCGTCCGCGCCAGCGGCGTCATAGGCGATGGCGGCGTCCACCGGATCGCCCGCATCACGCAGGCCGACAAAGTTCACGCCTTTGACAACGCGGCCATCGGCAACGTCAAGGCAGGGGATGATGCGGGTTTTGAGCATGAGGGTGGTTTAATCCGCTGTTGTCCTTGGGGCAAGCGCCGGGGCGCATTGCGCGCCCCGGACCCCCCGCAGAGGTTTTTGAGCCAAATGAAGTCAGGCGGCGAGAGCCGAGAGCGCTGCCTTGAGATCAATGGCGCCATCATAAAGCGCGCGACCTGAAATGGCCCCCTCGATCACGCCGGTCTGTTTGAGCGCAACAAGATCGTCCAGCGAAGACACGCCGCCCGAGGCAATCACCGGGATCGAGACCGCGCGGGCCAGTTCGGCGGTGGCCTCGATGTTGGGGCCGCCCATTGCGCCATCGCGCATGATGTCAGTGTAGATGATGGCCGCAACGCCTGCGTCCTCAAAGGATTTGGCAAGATCGGTGACCATCACATCGGTCTCTGTGGCCCAGCCTTTGGTGGCCACGCGGCCATTGCGGGCATCAATGCCCACTGCAACCTGGCCCGGAAAGGCCTTTGCTGCCTCGCGCACCAGGTCGGGGTTTTCGACGGCAACCGTGCCAAGGATCACCCGCGCCAGCCCTTTTTCCAGCCAGCCCTCGATGGTGGTCATGTCTCGGATGCCGCCGCCCAATTGCGCGGGCACGTCACAAGCCTTCAGGATCGCCTCAACCGGCGCCGCATTCACAGGTGTTCCGGCAAAAGCGCCATTGAGATCAACCAGATGCAACCATTCACAGCCCGCCTCAACAAAGCTGCGGGCCTGCGCGGCGGGATCGTCGTTAAACACGGTCGAGCGGTCCATATCGCCATGTACAAGGCGCACAGCCTGGCCGTCTTTGAGGTCAATTGCGGGATAGAGGATCATGGCCTGTCCTTATGATCTGAGGTTGGGTCCGGTTATGCATGTTGCGGGGCGATTTGCAACGCGACCCAAGGTCAGCCTTGCCTGAAAGGGGGGTGATCGCACAAACTGGCCTCAGAAAACGGGGAGGAATGACATGAAAACGATAATCACTGCGGCGCTGTTTGCCTTTGGATTGGCAGGGGGCGCGTTGGCCGAACCTGCGATTGGGACGTGGAAAACACAAGTCGATGACGGGGCATATGCCCATGTCAAAATGGCGCCTTGCGGCAACGCAGTCTGCGGTAAAATCGCTCGCACGTTCAATGACAGCGGCGAATACAAATCCAAAAATCTGGGCAAGACCCTTGTGATCGACATGAAACCGGAGGGGGGCGGCAAATACAAAGGCAAGGTTTGGCGGCCCTCCAATGACAAGATCTATATCGGCAAGATGGCGGTCTCTGGCAATTCTTTGAAACTGTCTGGTTGCGTCGCCGGCGGTTTGATTTGCTCAAAACAGACATGGCAGCGACTGAACTAGGTTCGGCGAGACATTGAAAGTTGAGGCGCAGAGAGGTATTTCTTTCTGCGCCTTTTCTGTTGGGGGAGAAGCTGAACATGAGCCTTTGCAAACTGATTGCCGTTTCGGCCCTTGCCATGATGTCAGGCGGAGCCGCGCTGGCGCAAAATGCGCAGGTTGAGGTGCCGCTGGGCCTGTGGAAGTCAGAGCCGGACCGCCTCGGCGTGGTGTTGAATGTACGCACCAAACCATGCGGTCGCGCGATGTGCGGCCGGGTGGAGCGGGTCAAGGACCGGCGCGGCTATGACACGCCCTCCACCATGGTGGGGCAAAAGATACTTTGGGATATGAAGCCGCAGCCCGACGGCAGCTTTCTGGGCAAAATGATCGACACCCGCGGCATCTGGCATCCTGAAACACGGATCGAGGAACGTGCTGGTAAATTGCAGGTGCGGGCCTGCGGTGAGGAAGGGTGCCGAGATATGGTTTGGAAACGGCTGCGTTAAGGTTTCCAATTGAGGAAATTGGCGATCAGCCGCAGGCCAGTGGCTTGGCTCTTTTCCGGGTGGAACTGCATGCCCAGCATGGTACTGCGTCCGATGATCGCGGTCACATCACCGGCGTAATCGACATGTGCGAGCCGCTGTGCTTCATCTTGCACAACCATATGATAAGAATGCACAAAATAGGCGTGATCGCCGGTCTTGATCCCATCAAACACCGCGTGGGGATGATCGATCACCAAATCGTTCCAGCCCATATGCGGCACCTTTAAACCGGGGTCCGCCGGGGTGATTTTGGTCACTTCGCCGCCAACCCAATCCAGACCCGGCGTGTCAGCATATTCGCGGCCCAATGTCGCCATCAGCTGCATCCCGACGCAGATGCCAAGAAAGGGGCGGCCTTTCTCTTCAACCGCCTCGACCATCGCATCATAAAGCCCGCCCGAGCCCTTGAGCGCCGCCATGCAGGCCGGAAATGCGCCATCGCCGGGCAGCACCAGCCGGTCGGCCTTTGCCACGACATCGGCGTCGGCAGTGACGATCACCTCGCCTGCGCCAACCTCGCCTGCCATCCGCTCAAACGCCTTGTGCGCGGAATGCAGATTGCCGGATTCGTAGTCAATAATCGCGGTCAGCATGGAGCTTTTCCTCAGAGGGCGCCTTTGGTCGACGGAATATCACCCGATTTGCGCGGATCAACCTCGACCGCCTCGCGCAGCGCCCGCGCTACGGACTTGAACGCCGCTTCGACGATGTGGTGGCTGTTGATCCCGTGCAGCATGTCAACGTGCAGGGTAATACCGCCCTGGGTGCCGAAGGCTTGGAAGAACTCGCGCACCAGTTCGGTGTCAAAAGTCCCGATCTTGGAGGTGGGAATATCCACGTTCCAGATCAGGAAGGGCCGCGCCGACAGATCCAGCGCCGTACGGATCTGCGCGTCATCCATCGGCAGCAGACAGGCGCCATAACGGCGGATACCACGTTTGTCGCCCAAGGCCTTGGCCAATGCCTGACCCAGCGTTATGCCCACATCCTCAACCGTGTGGTGATCATCAATGTGCAGATCACCCTTGGCGCGGATTTTCATATCAATCAACGAATGCCGCGCCAGTTGGTCGAGCATGTGATCGAAAAAGCCAACGCCGGTCTGGTTGTCATATGCGCCGGTGCCGTCGAGATTGATCTCAACCGTGACATCGGTTTCGGCAGTGGTGCGGGTCAGGGTCGCTGTGCGCATGGGGATCTCCTGCGGTTTCGCGCCCTTATACCAGCGCAGGCGGGCAGGCCAAGGGCAATGGCACCTGCGATCAGGGATTGCGGCGCATTGGGGCATGTGAGAGTCTGGACCAAACCAGAATGAGGCTGTCATGACCACTTGTGTTTTTATCCAGATCCGCTGCCGTCCCGGTTCGACCTACCGTGTGGCCGAAGAAATCGCCCTGCGTGAAATCCATTCGGAGCTGTATTCGACGTCGGGCGATTTTGATCTGTTGATGAAGCTCTATATCCCCAAGGGGGAGGATGTTGGCGTCTATATCAACGACAAATTGCTGGATATCGACGGGATTGAACGCTCGCTCACCACGATGACATTCAAGGTTTTTTGATCTTGCGCCGACCTTTGGCGCTATGGGCTGCGGTTCTCGCGGCTTGTTTGCTTGCGTATCCGGCTTCTGCCGCGCGCACCTACGAAGGGGAGGAGGCCGCGGCGCTGCGCTGTGCCAATATGCTGGCGCTGACCGCTGTTGTATTGGCCGGGGCGGATCTGATCGGGGATCAGGAAAAAGAGATCATGCTGGGCGTGACCGTGTTGATCCTTGAGCGGCACGTCAGCGGCACATGGCGGCAAAAGAAAGCCGCGCTGGAGATTGTCCGCGACCGGCGCAGCTTTCCCGACACTCTGGAAGACTACAGGCGCAACGCCGCACGGTGTCTGGCGCAATTTCCGATCAACTAGGATCAGACCAGATGAACGCCCGGTGTGATCGCCTTGCGCGCCGCAGCGGAAGCCCTGCCAATTTTGGCTTTGCTCTTTTCGCGCATCATGGCGCGGCCAATGGCACGGTCAAATGTCTTTTTTACCCGCTGGTTGCGGCTGGCATTCGGGGTGATCGGATTGCCGATAGACACGCTGAGCCCCATCGAGGTGCCGTCATCAAAGAGCGCGGCACCCTGGTCAAGAACCGCATGCACCTGATCTTCGATTTCGGGCCATTGTGGTGGCTCGCTGCCCTGCATGATCGACAAAAACACGCCGTCGCCCTGATAGGTCATCAGCATATGTGGACAATCGACAACCTCTGAAATGGCATCGACAACCTCGGTCAAGGCAATGGCAAATTCATGGGTTTGGCACCGGGCAAACAGCCCGTCGATGTCTTCGATCTTGGTGGCAAAGATGGTGCAGGCGTCCAGCCGGCGGCGCGAAAGCTGTGACAGGTAATTGCCCAGCGAAAACGGCAGGATCAACTGGTTGAGATGGGAAATCCGGACAGGATCGCTCAGGTCAAAGGGGTGTTGGCCCGGTTCTGCGACGATCTGCTCCAGCGGATCAAGACGCGGGACGAGGTCCGTGGTTTCTGTCATCCGGCGGGCAACGCGCACCCGTGTAACCATCTCTTTGACGTCAAAAGGTTTGGTGATGTAGTCGTTGGCACCCGCGGCAAAGGCGTTTTCGATACGTTTGTGATCTGTAACCGAGGTCAGCATCAGGATCGGCGTATTGCGATACCGGGGCAGGGCGCGGATGCGCTCGCACAATGTGATACCATCCATTTCAGGCATCTCGACATCCAGCAAAAGGCAATCGTATTCAACATCCGGATCGGCCAGATGGTTCAGCGCGGCCGGCCCGTTGCTGGCCAGGGTAATATCCGGCAGGTCAGCTTGTTTGAACACAAGCGGCAAAAGATCAAGGATCAGTGGATCATCATCAACAGCCAAGAGTCTCATTGCGTACCTTTCCGATTTATTCCCGCGCCTTCTGGCAAGTGGATTGTCGTTCTTGTTATCCATTAACCCTGAGAAATCGGCGAAATTATGACGCTGTTGCCCACATTGCCCGCACATTTGGGGTTTTTCGAGGTGATATGTGACACACGCGCAGATTGTTGCCGATTTGCAAGATCGCTTAATCCGTCCGTAAAAACCAAAAAGGCCGCCCGAAGGCGGCCTTTTGATGTCCTGTTGGGTGACAGGATCCGAATGGAGCGGGCGAGGCGATTCGAACGCCCGACCCTAACCTTGGCAAGGTTATGCTCTACCCCTGAGCTACGCCCGCATCCTTCGGATATGGGGGGAATACCCATCTGCGCTGGGGGCTGCAAGAGGGAAAAACAGCCAAACAGCACTTTTTTTATCTGATCCGGATTTTGTTTGTTTTGGCCGAGTTGGAGCGGCCAGTCTGCATTGGAATTTTGACCTGTTTGCCGGGGCAGGGCGTAAATTGGCAGGGCTGTGCGGTTCTTTCGAAACACCCGCGCCCTGTTGTTGCCGCGAAGGCGATCGGCGCTTGACCTTGCCCGGTATTCATCGTGGCCTGCCCAAAAAGGGGCGCCGATGCAAAAGTCACTTCTTGTCCGATTCATTACAGCCAGCGGCGTAACCAACCTTGCAGATGGTGTCGCGACAGTGGCCTGGGCCTGGCTGGCTTCGCTGTTGACCCGCGATCCTTTGATGATTGCCCTTGTCCCCGTGGCCTTGAGGCTGCCGTGGTTTGTTTGCGCCATTCCAGCCGGGATCATCACCGACAGGGTCGACCGCCGCAAACTGATCTTGTGGATGGATGTCCTGCGCGGCTTGGCCTTTGTTGCCGTTGCGATGGTGCTCTGGTCGGTTGCGCCGCTGGCGGAGGCACCGCAAACCGGCACCTCCTATCCAGCGGTGTTCGGCATGGTAATACTGGCGGCGCTGGCGGTCGGCGTGGCCGAAGTTTTCCGCGACAATGCGGCGCAAACGATGCTGCCCGCCATCGTTCCGCATGAAGCATTGGAGAAAGCCAATGGCCGGTTGTGGAGCGTCGAACTGGTCGGCAATGCGCTATTGGGCCCTGCCGTGGGGGCGACGCTGATCGCGATTGCCGTGCCCTTGCCCTTTGCCCTGAACGCGCTCGCCTATGTGATGGCCGTTGTTCTGATCTGGCAGATGGCAGGAAGCTTCCGCCCAGAGAGCCAGCCCGACCGCCACTGGCGGCGCGAATTGATGCAGGCGGTGCATTTTCTGCGCAGCAAGCCGCTGCTGATGGCGTTGGCATGGATCACCGGCTTCTGGAACCTGCTTTATGAAATGGTCGCCATCGGGCTGATCCTGCACGCACAGGAGAACCTGAACATCGGGGCGCAGGCCTATGGCCTGATCCTCGCGGCAGGGGCGGTGGGCGGCATCTTTGGCGGCTGGTGTGGCGATCCGATCATCCGCCGCTTTGGCGGTAAGCGCACCGCGCAATGGATGCTGGCACTGTCGGCACCGGCCTTTGCCGGCATGGCCCTCGCGCCCGGTCCTGTGGCCTTGGGTGTTGTGCTGATGCTCTTCAGCTTTACCGGTCTGGTCTGGAACACGGTTTCGGTGTCTTACCGCCAACGCGCGATCCCCGATGCGATGTTGGGACGGGTGAACAGCCTGTATCGTTTGATGGCCTGGGGCATGATGCCTGTCGGATTGTTGCTTTCCGGGGTAATTGTCCGCATTGCCGAAGCGCCGCTTGGCCGCGATCTGGCCCTGACCGCGCCGTTCTGGGTCGGCACCTTGGGGGCGGCGGCCTTGGGGGCAATGGGCTGGCGTGCCCTGAACCGCTGGTTCCCTGCCTAAATCACCGCATGGGCCAACAGACCCAAGGCGGTCACCGCCATCATCAATAGGGTCAAGAGCATCCCAAGCTGGCGCAGGATGATCTTTTGCGGCGTGGCGGCAAAGCCAAGCGCATGCAGCACACGCCCCGCCACCAGCGTCAGCCCCATCAAATGCAGCGCCACGGCAGGGCTGCCCATCAACTCGCTCATCACCATCAACAACAGGGCCAGCGGCGCATATTCCGCGCAATTGGCCTGCGCCCGCATCCGCTTGAGCAGGTTCTTGTCTCCGGTATCGCCGAGGGACAACCGGTTCGCCCGCCGGTACAGGATCACCCGCCAGCTGAGGCCAAGGAACAGCAAGACGATAAGGGCGGCATAAATTGGCGTGATGGACAGGGTCATGATCGGGCTCCTTTGCGCCAACCCTAACCCGTTTTGCCAAGTGGCAAAGCCTGACCCTGCGTCGCGCTGCCCGCTGCTTCATTTGTCAAGAAAAACTCAAGAGCCCGATTTGCCTGAAACGCACCCGCAGCGGTGGGCGCCAACCCGCCAAAGAAAAAGGCCCCAACCGCCGTTGGAGCCTTTGTTGTTATTAAACCGTCACCTTAGTGGCCGGGTTGTTTGTCCCAGTCTTCCTGCTTGGGCAGGATTTCGAAGGTATGCTCCGGTGGTGGGCTTGGCAAAGTCCACTCAAGCGTATCGGCATATTCGTTCCATGGGTTGTTGGCCGTGCTAATCGCGCCGCGACGCAGGGAATAGGCCATGATCCCGAAGAAGAAGATGAACGAGGCAAAGCTCAGGAACGCGCCCCAGCTCGACCACTGGTTCCAATAGGCAAAGGCCTCAGGATAGTCGATGTAGCGGCGTGGCATGCCCTGACGACCCAGGAAGTGTTGTGGGAAGAACGTCAGATTGGCGCCAATGAACATCGCCCAGAAGTGCAGCTTGCCCGCCCATTCAGGATACATACGGCCCGTCATCTTGGGGAAGTAGAAATATACCCCTGCAAAGATCGCGAACACCGCACCAAGGCTCATCACATAGTGGAAGTGCGCCACAACGTAGTATGTGTCGTGGTAATAGCGGTCCACAGCGGCCTGTGACAGAACGATACCGGTCACGCCGCCAACGGTGAACAGGAACAGGAAACCGAACGCCCAAAGCATGGGTGTTTTCATCTCAACCGAACCGCCCCACATGGTGGCAATCCAAGAGAAGACCTTCACACCTGTCGGCACCGCAATCACCATCGTGGCCAGCATGAAATAGGCCTGCTGGTTGAGGGTCATGCCCACGGTGTACATGTGGTGCGCCCACACAACAAAGCCCAATGCGCCAATCGCGATGATCGCCCAGACCATTGGCAGATAGCCAAAGATCGGCTTGCGGCTGAAGGTGGCGATCACATGGCTGATGATACCAAAGCCGGGCAGAATGATGATGTACACTTCGGGGTGGCCGAAGAACCACAAGATGTGCTGGTAAAGAACCGGATCACCGCCGCCCGCTGGATCGAAGAAGGCAAAGCCAAAGTTACGGTCCATCAACAGCATGGTGATCGCACCCGCCAGAACAGGCAGTGACAGCAGGATCAGCCAGCTTGTAACAAAGATCGACCAGCTGAACAGTGGCACCTTGAACAGGGTCATGCCCGGGGCACGCATGTTCAGGAAGGTGGTGATCATGTTGATCGCACCCAGAATGGACGAGGCACCCGAGACGTGTACCGCAAAGATCGCCAGATCCATCGACATGCCGCCTTCTTTGACGGACAGCGGTGGATAGAGAACCCAGCCCACGCCGGACCCCAGCTGGCCATTGCCGCCAGGTGACAGAACAGAGCAAACCGCCAGTGTTGTACCAGCCACATACAGCCAGAACGACAGGTTGTTCATACGCGGGAACGCCATGTCAGGCGCGCCGATCTGCAATGGCATGAAGTAGTTGCCAAAGCCGCCAAAGAGCGCCGGAATAACCACGAAGAACATCATCAAGATGCCGTGGCCGGTGATCAGAACGTTCCACAGGTGGCCGTTTGGCGTACAATCTGCCGATGCATCGGCAAAGAAACGCGCGCCTTCCATACACATGTACTGGACACCGGGATCCATCAGTTCAAGCCGCATGTAAACGGTGAACGCGACCGAGATAAAGCCGACGACGGCTGACACGATCAGGTACAAAATACCGATGTCTTTGTGGTTTGTGGACATGAACCAGCGGGTAAAGAACCCGCGATCGTCATGGTGGTCTTGGCCGTGAATGGCTGCGTCTGCCATGCGGTGCCTCCTAGATAAAGATTTTTGATACACCACGCCTGTTGGCTGACGCGGTGCGCAGTCCCGTTTGTTCTAGTCCGGCTTGGCCTGATGGGCAATGGGCGGGTTTGCCGCAGGAGCAGGTTATTTTCACCAACAGCCCCCGAAAGAGCGCGGATTTTACTGGATCTTTTGGGATTTTTCAGAAACCGGGCGCGGCGCAAGAGGTCGCCTCACCTTTCAGACAGCTGTGCAGGCGACAAAGCGATCACCGATTCCCAAGTCTTGAGGCGCTTGGGTAATTGCATTCTCTACCAGTATCCTTGACCAAAACGACCCGCTGGATCGGGTGCTATTTGGGGGATAACGGGGGGTGGTCGCCATCTAGGGTTGTGCGTTTGTTTTGTCCGGATCATAGTCGAGGGGCGCATCCACTCTCGTTATGCGGTCCCATTTAAACGGAGATGATTTTGATTAAGCTCTTTTCGGCACTCGCAGTCTTTGCACTGGCGTCCTGCGCCACAGAACCAGAACCAGACTGGCCAAAAACTTGCGATGCAGCTGTGCAATGGTTGCTCGATGAATTGCCCGAAGCGGAAAGAGACAACTTGGCATCCACCAAGTCTGAGGATTTGATCCTGCTCCACTTTGGGTTGGGAAGAGGAATTCGCAACAATTTTGGTCTTTGGGGGGGGAATCTGGCCCTGATCGAAGATTGCAGTGGTGACCCTGCCAAGCATCCCGACGATGTGTCGATGATCATTATTGAGCGGCTTTGGCTGGCGTTGCAATGAATCCGCAGAGCAATCGCAACAAGAGCTTTGATCCGCCTGTATCTGTCGCTCTCACCCCGGCAGGGTGCATTCCCCGGTCTCTGGGGCGCTAAAGATCTCGTCGAAGGTGGCCTTCAGCGCCACGTCCACGTCATCCATGGTGACGGGCAGGCCCATGTCCACCAGTGATGTCACCCCGTGTTGGGTGATCCCGCAGGGCACAATGCCGCTGAAATGCTCCAAATCGGGTTCCACATTGATGCTGATGCCGTGAAAGCTGACCCATTTGCGCAGGCGAATGCCAATCGCAGCGATCTTGTCCTCGGCAGGGTTGCCATCCGGCTGTGGCGGTTTTTCAGGGCGCTGCACCCAAACGCCAACGCGGCCATCGCGGATCTCCCCGCGCAAGTTGAATTGATCCAGCGTCGCAATCACCCAGGCCTCAAGCTGGCGCACAAAGCAGCGCACGTCGCGGCCACGTGCGGCCACGTTCAGCATGACATACGCCACACGCTGACCCGGCCCATGATAGGTGTATTGTCCACCGCGTTTTGTCTCATAAACGGCAAAGCGGTCCGGATCTGTCAGGTCTTCGATCTTGGCAGAGGTGCCAGCAGTATAAAGCGGCGGATGTTCGACCAGCCAGATACATTCCTCAGCCTCGCCCGCCGCGATGGCGTTGGCGCGTGCCTCCATCCAGGTTTCGGCCTCGCGGTAATCGGTCAAGCCGTCTGTTGTGATCCATTCTACCATGGGCAGGGTTTAGCCTGTCGTGGGAGGCGGGGAAAGAGATCAATCGCGGTTCAGGACGGTCTGATCCCCTGCGGGAAAGGGTAGGGATCGACAATAACCGGGCAAGGCAACACCATAGCGGGCCCAACGCCGCGCTATCATTCTGCGTTTGGAGATACAGACCAAGCCGCCCTTGCGAACCTGCACCAGCCGATCTGCAATACGCACCAGCCGCGTCCGGCCATCGGCTTCAAACAGAACGACGCGCTCAGACATATCTTTGCCCGCGACCTGCTGCACATCCAGAACCACCGACCAGCGGTAATCGACACTCCACACGCCGTACAGCCCAACCGAAATTGCCATAAAGAGCCCGGCAAGCCCGAACCGTACTGCCCAGCCGGAGGGCTGGGTCGGTGAGATGTCCAGTTTGATGCGCGAGGTCGGTGCCATCTGGTCCAAATGCCAAAGCTTTTGGACATTCTTATGGCGTCATGGTGCGATCAGTGGCAGTGACCACGTTCTGATCTCTCCGTCAGGCCGCCTCATCGGCCTCTTGCACCACCTTCATCAGCATTTGCGCATAGTTTTCCGCGCCCTGCGCTCCGGTCAGCAGGTATTTGCCTGCAAACACCATCGACGGCACGCCCGAAATCCCCCGCGAGGTCCAGAATTGCTGCCGTGCGCGGGTGTCCTCTGCGTGACTGCCGCTCTCAAGCACTTCTGCGGCGGCATCTCGGTCAAGGCCCACCGACTGCGCCGTGTCTAGCAGAACCTCCTGCGTCGAGACATCCTTTCCATCCTGAAAATGCGCCGCAAACAAAGCCATCTTCAGGGGATGTTGCAACCCGTGTTCCTGCGCCCAATCCAACAGTTGATGCGCGGCAAAGGTGTTTACAATCCGGCTGTCCGGCCCGAAATTGAATGGAAACCCAAGCGATTGCCCCAAATCGGCCAGATGCTTGCGGTTCTGCGCGGACTGCTCGGCCGAAGCGCCATATTTCTCTGCGATATGCTCGGTCAGGTTCTGACCTTCGGGCGGCATGGCCGGGTTCAATTCAAACGGATGCCACCGGATATAAGCGCCCACGCCGGTCATCCCCAGCGCCTGCTCAAGCTGTTTGAAACCGACAATGCACCAAGGGCACATCACGTCCGAGACGATATCGATTTGAATGACCGGGGCATCGGGCTGGGCTATTTGGTCTGACATGAGGGCCTCGCAATTGGGGGTTAAGCGGCCAAGATTGGCACGAAAATGCCGTGTTTCAAGGGCAAATGCGCGATTTGTGATCAACTTTAGCTTGGCCCCCAAGCAACCTGTGGTAGCCTTGCTGCCAATAGAGTGATTCAATTTTTGGAGCGGAAAATGTACTTTAAGGTCATGACAGGTGCCGTTTTGGCGGCATCGCTAAGCCTGCTTCCGGCGGAACGTGTGGAAGCAGATGCAGGGGATTTCATCGCAGGTGCGATCATCGGCGGGATCGTGGGGGCGAATGCGAAAAAGCAGCGGCGCTCGACCAGAACCTACCGCAAAAAGTCATCCCGCTCCACATTGCCATCCACCCAGGAAGGTAAAAGCATTCAGGCGTCGCTGAACTATTTCGGCTTTGATGCAGGATCCGTGGACGGCCAGTTGGGCCGCAAGACGCGCAACGCCGTGTCGCAGTATCAGGCCTACCTTGGCTATCCGGTGACAGGGCAACTGTCGGCGTTTGAACAGAACCTGCTGATCTCCAGTTACAACCGCGCGCAGGCGGGCGGCTATGCGGTGCAGCAGCAGGTCGCCTCCACACCGGACGGCACGCGCGGGCTGCTGAAAACCTACCGTGCCGAAATGGCCGGGCAGGCGGCACCGGCCACCGCGCCATCCACCACCATCGTGGTCGCGCCGCAGCAGGTGCCGCAAACCCAACAGGTTGTCACTGCCGCCGCGCCCCTGTCCGGTGTGGCAGGGCTGGCCAATGCGGTGGCACCCGCCGCATCCGGCTTGCCCAACTTCATGGGCGCGGGGACACAGGCCTCACTGGCCTCCCATTGCAACACGGTGTCTTTGATCACCAACACCAATGGCGGCTTCACCACATTGGCCACGATGAGCGACCCGAACGTGGCGCTCAATGAGCAGTTTTGTCTGGCGCGGACCTATGCCATCGCAAAATCCGAAGAACTGGTCAGCCAGATCCAGGGGTTCACCCCCGATCAGATTGCCCAGCAATGCGCGGGCTTTGGCCCCGCGATGCAGGACAAGGTCGCCTCGCTTTCGCTCAAGCCGCGGGATGCGGTGGTGGCGGATGTGTCCTCCTTTGTGCTGACCACCGGCATGTCCCCGGCGCAGCTGGCAGGCACCGCACGGATCTGTCTGGGCGTTGGATACCGCACCGATAATATGGATGTGGCAATCGGCTCGGCTCTGTTGCTTTATACGATGGGTGAGGGGGTCTATGGCGAATTGATGGGCCACCACCTCAGCCAGGGGTTCGGTCCGGCCAAACGGATCGACATGGCGCAAAGCTGGTATCAGGCGGCATTGATGGCGGCGGATACGGGCGCCGCCGCGGTGTTTGTCCCCGGCCAGCCTGAACGGACAGAGCTGCTGCGCCAGGCTTCCATGCGTATGGCCGGGGCACCGGCCAGCACGCTGCCGCAGGTGCAGCCTGCCTCAAGCTCCGGTTTGCCAACCTTTTCGATCAGCGAATAGGCCAGAGCCGACCTTCCAAAAATCAAAGCCCCGTTGCCCGTTGGCAGCGGGGCATTTTGTTGCCGATTGCCTCTTCACAAGCTCTGCATCTTTGTCTAAACGGTGCCCACCTACCACGGCGTGCGGCTGTGGCGGAATGGTAGACGCGCAGCGTTGAGGTCGCTGTGGGGTAACACCCGTGGAAGTTCGAGTCTTCTCAGCCGCACCAAAGGCTCTTCCAAAGTAAGATGCCGAAACGACCGGATCAGTTGAATGCGGCAGTTGCTCCGCAGGAGCAATGAGAGCATCTGGTTATGGATCTGTCCGCCCTGCTGCACCACAGTTCCTTTGCGCAGCAAAGCGACGGCCCTTCTCTAATTGAGGCTCATGAATGTGCGGTCCTTCCCGCAATTTCTCAACCGGGAGGGGGATCTCTGACAAATATGCGGGCAAAAACCGGCACAGCTTGCCTTGGCTGCAACCTTTATCGCGCCGCAACAGAATCCCTTGGGACCAACTCGCACTCCAGCTTTTCTGCGGCGGGCCCGTGTCCGTGATCGTCGGTCCCGATCAGCCGTTCAACGGCCCATTCACCCATTTCGCGGTGGGGCAGGTTGACCGTGGTCAGCATCGGCGTCAGATGGCGCGAGATTTCCTCGTCGTCATAGCCGATCACCGACACATCCTCAGGAATGCGCAGGCCGTGTTCCTTGAGGTATTCATAACAGCCGATCGCCATCCGGTCGTTCTGGCAGAAAATTGCGGTGGGAGGATTGTCCGCTTCCATCAGCGCCTTGGTGCCGCTGTAGCCCGCGCTGGCCGACCAATCGCCCGGCTGCACGAGCGCGGGATCAAACGGGATGTCCGCCGTGGCCAATGCGCGCCTGTACCCCTTGAGACGGTCTTGCGCCGCGCTCATGAAGTCTTCTCCCATGATGGTGCCAATCCGCTGATGGCCGGCCGCGATCAGGGCGTTGGTGGCGCTTTGGCCGCCGGCGATCTCGCTGGGCACGATTGATGGCGCCTCTGCAGTCTTGTCAGTGCAATTGAGCAGGACATAAGGCCGGTCCAGCGACCGAAGCGCATCGGGTACGGTGATTTCACGGGTAAAGATGCAGGCATAGATAAAGGCCTCGACCCCGTCCTGGACCATGGCATCAATGATGGCGGGCGCTTTCTTGGGGTCGTTGCCCACCTCATAGATGACCAGCACTGCGCCGGTGTCTTGCAAGGCATTTTGAACACCGCGGATCGCCATGATGCCTTCGGGGCTGGTGGAAAGGGAATCGATCAAGAACCCGACGCGGCGCAATTCCGGCGCGCGTGTGCTGGTGGTGTTCAACAACTGGGCCTGGCGGATTTTGTAGCCCATGCTGCGGGCCGCTTCGATCACCTTCTCTCGGGTGTCGGGCGAGATCGAGATGCTCTGATTGCCATTGAGAACAATCGAAACAGTGGACTGGGAACAGCCGACCGCCCGCGCAACGTCGCTCATTGTAACTCTTTTGTCGCGGTGGCTTGTCTTGGGCATCAGTCTCTCCTGACCGGCTGTATTGCCTTAACCTAGCCCTGAAAAGGGGGCTCATCAAGTCGATTACTAAAAAATATTAGTTGACAGCTAATAGATAATAGTAATGTTGTCGTACGGCAAACATTAGGGAGGAACTTATGAAACTGACTACATCACTTGCAACGCTCGCCGCCGTACTGGTGACAACCGCTGCAACCGCGCAGGGGCTGCCACCGCTTGAGCAAAAAGACCAATATACCGTTGGTTTTGCACAAACAGAAAGCAACAACCCCTGGCGTATTGCCCAGACCAAAAGCTTTCAGGACACAGCGGAAAGCTGCAACTGGAACCTCGTCTATACGGACGCCGCCGGGTCTGCGGCCAAGCAGGTCGCCGATGTCGATTCGATGATTGCCCAGGGCGTCGATGCGATTTTCCTGCCGCCGCGCGAAGAACAACCCCTGTTGCCCGCCGTGCTGCGCGCCAAAGGGGCGGGCATTCCGGTGTTCCTCGTGGACCGTTCGGTTGATCCCAATGTGGCCAAGGCGGGCGTTGATTACGTCACCTTCATGGGCTCCGACTTTATTGAGCAGGGCCGCCGCGCCGCAGAATGGCTGATCGCCAATTCCGACGGCACTGAAGTGATCGTTGAATTGGAAGGCACCACCGGATCATCCCCGGCCAATGACCGCAAAAAAGGCTTTGATGACGCGGTCGCCGGGCAGCCCGGCATGAAGATCGTAGCCAGCCAATCCGGCGATTTTGCCCGCGACAAGGGCCGTCAGGTGATGGAAACGCTGCTGCAATCGCATCCGGACGTCACTGTGGTCTATGCCCACAACGACGAAATGGCGATCGGTGCCATTCAGGCGCTTGAGGCTGCGGGGCGCAAACCCGGCGAAGACGTGACGCTGGTTTCCATCGACGGCACGCGCGATGCCTTGCAGGCCATCATTGACGGCAAGCTCGGCGTTTCGGTTGAATCCGCGCCGTTCTTTGGCCCGGTCGCCTGCGACACGATGAAAGCCTATGCCGCCGGCGAAGATGTCCCGACATGGGTCAAGGTCGAAGACCGCGTGTTTACAAAAGACAACGCGGCTGACCACATCGGCGAAGCATACTAAGCTAAGCGAATGACCAAACGGACCCTGCGCCATGGGTGCGGGGTCCGACTGAATTTTGGGGGCAAAGATGGTCGAAACTCCGGTCCTGAAGATGACCGCAATCCGCAAATCATTTGGCGATGTGCCAGCGCTGACAGATGCGGCGCTGACGATCCGCCCCGGCGAGGTGCACGCGCTGATCGGGCAAAACGGCGCGGGCAAATCCACGATGATCAAGATCCTCAACGGCGCTTATCGCAAGGACGCGGGCGAGATTGAGCTGGACGGAAAGCCGGTCCGATTTTCATCTCCTCACGAGGCGCAGTTGGGCGGCATCAGCACGATCTTTCAAGAGGTCAATCTGGTGCATTACCGCTCTGTCACCGAAAACATCGTGCTGGGGCAGGAGCCGAAGAAATTCGGCATGATTGATTGGCCCAAAGCCCATCGCCGCGCCGAAGAGGTGTTGCAGCGCTTCGGTCTGAACCTCGACGTGCGCCAGCCCTTGCATCATTGCAATATCGCGGTGCAACAATTGATCGCCATTGCCCGCGCTGTGTCATTTGATGCGCGGCTGGTCATTATGGACGAGCCGACCTCGTCGCTGGACAGTCAGGAAAAGCAGGTGCTGTTCCGGGTGATCCGTGATCTGTCCGCGCAGGGCGTCGCTGTCCTGTATGTCTCGCACCACCTTGAAGAGCTGTTCGAGGTTTGCGATCGCGTCACCGTGATGCGCAATGGCAGCATGATTGCCACGCACGAGATGTCGGATGTCACAAAACTGGGTCTGGTGTCCGAGATGATCGGCCGCGATGCCAACCAGATCGCCGAAAGTGGCGCCACCGGATTTGGCAAGACCCACGCAGGCAGCAAAACCGTCGTGCTGGAGCTTCAGAGCCTGTCGAACGGAACCAACGTCAAAGACGCCTCATTGATCGTGCATCTCGGCGAGATTGTCGGTCTGGCCGGATTGCTGGGGGCAGGGCGCACGGAAACCGTTTCCATGATCTTTGGCGCAGACCAACCCGCGGGCGGCAACATGGCGTTCAAGGAGCGCAGATCCTTTTTCCGCGAACCGGCAGATGCGATCAATGCCGGCATCGGCTACTGTACCGAAGACCGCAAAGCCGAGGGGATCATCCCCGGCCTGTCGATCCGCGAGAACCTCACCCTTGCGATGATCCCGCGCATGGCCAAACGCGGGGTCATCCCGCGCGTGGCCGAACGTGAGATGGTGGCGGATTTCATTGACAAACTCAGCGTCAAATGTGCCGGCATGGACCAGCCGATCCGCGAGCTGTCGGGCGGCAACCAGCAAAAGGTGCTGCTCGCCCGCTGGATGGCGACCCAGCCGGACTTGCTGATCCTTGATGAACCGACACGCGGCATTGATGTGGGCGCAAAACGCGAAATCCAGACCTTGATTGAGGGGCTGTCGGCGGCGGGGCTTTCGGTGCTGATGATCTCGTCTGAATTTGAAGAACTGGTCGAAGGCGCAAACCGCGTTGTGGTTTTGCAAGAGGGCAAGACGATTGCCACACTGACCGGCGATGACCTGAACGAAGACAACCTGCTCGCGGCGGTCGCCGGTGAAGCGGCAGGTGCAGCAGTATGACGATGGCAAAGGCAAAAGATATGACCGGCTCTTCCACTGTGGCGAAAATCAATCTTGGGCAATTGGCCCGCGATAATGGCACCTTTCTGGCCCTGATCGCGCTTATTGTGATCAACATGGTCATCACCCCGAATTTCCTTCAGGTGCAGACCCTTTATGTGAATCTCACGCAGGTGGCGACCATCGCGATCGTGGCCATCGGCATGACCCTGGTCATCGCATCGGGCGGCATCGACCTGTCGGTTGGGGCGGTGATGGCCCTGTCCGGGGCATTGGCGCCTTTTGTGTTCCTGTCCGAGTTTGGCATGGCCAGTCCGGGGTTGGCGCTCGTGCTGTCGATCGCGGTGGCACTGCTGGCCGGATTGCTCTGCGGGATGTTCAATGGCTGGCTGATCAACCAATTCGCCATTCAGCCGATTGTGGCCACGCTGGTCTTGTTTATCTCGGCGCGGGGGCTGGCACAGGTGCTGACCAACGGCAACTTGCAGGTTTTTGACAACCCGGCGTTTGAATTCATTGGATCGGGCCGGGTGCTGGGCATTCCGTTTCAGGCGTTGATGGCAGTTGTTTTTGCCCTGATCCTGAGCTGGGTCGTCCGGCGTACGGCCTATGGTCGCTATCTGCTGGCGGTGGGCGGCAACGCCAAGGCGGCCCGGCTGTCAGGTATCTCGGTGAACCGGGTGCGCCTTGCCACCTATGCGATCTGCGGCGTGCTGGCCGGATTTGCGGGGATGGTGGTCTCTGCCATCAATTCGGCCTCGGATGCGAACCAGACCGGGCAATTGATGGAACTGGACGCCATCGCGGCGGCAGTGGTGGGCGGTGCAAACCTGATGGGCGGCAAGGCTCCTATCATCGGCGCCTTAATCGGCGCGGCGATCATCCAACTGGTGAAATACACCCTGCTGGCCAATGGGGTGCATGACGCCGTGGCGTTGATTGCCAAGGCGGTGATCATCATCCTTGCCGTCTATTTTCAATTCAACCGGGCGGAGTGAATGTGATGTTTGGAATGTTCAACCGGTCCCGTGATCTGCGCACGGAGGGTGTCTGGATCGCCGTTGTGCTGGTCGTGATCTTTGCGACCCTGCGGTACGACAACTTTATGGGTCTGTATAATGTACAGACGTTCTTTGGCTACAACTCCATGTTCATCCTGATCGCGCTGGGCATGGCGCTGGTGATCATGACGGGTGGCATTGACCTGTCGGTCGGGTCAGTGGTGGCGCTGTCCTCGGTGGTCGCCGCCTATACCAGCCCCTACGGCATCGAAGTGGCGCTGCCCGCCGGGCTTCTGACCGGCATTGCGGCAGGGGCGATCAACGCGTTCCTGATCACCAAGATGCGGATCGTGCCCTTTATCGCGACCCTTGCGATGATGCTAGGCGCGCGTGGCATGGCGTTGGTGCTGGCGGATAACAAATCGGTCTCGGTGGACTGGACCTCGAATTTTACCAAGTTTGGCCTGACCCGCGCCTTTGGTCTGATCCCATGGGCGGTGATCCTCGCGGCACTGGTGTTTCTTGCCCTCTGGATCATGCTGGAGCGGACAACGCTGGGCCGCCGCATCCTGACCATCGGCGGCAACCCCGAGGCGGCCAAACTCATGGGCGTGCCGGTCAACCAGACCCTTGCGATCACCTATATCATTTCGGGCGGTTGCGCCGGGCTTGCAGGTGTGATCCTTGCCTCCGGCTTTGGCGCGGGCCAACCCCTGGAAGGACTGGGGTGGGAGTTGTCGGCGATTGCATCCGTTGTTGTGGGCGGCACCTTGTTGACGGGCGGTGTCGGGTCGATCCCTGCGACTTTGGCGGGCGCAGTGCTGCTTGGGCTGATCTTCAACATCCTGAATTTTGAAAACGGTCTGGGGGTGATTTCCCTGTCGGCCTATTGGCAATCGGTCATTCGCGGGGGCTTCCTGTTGATCGTCGTTATTTTGCAATCCCGAAGCGGCGGCGGTTTGGTCCGGCGGCGCAGCACGACCTGAGCTTGACAAGTTGACCCACGACGGAGCGTTCCGATGAAGATTACCAAACTGACCACCTATATTGTTCCGCCGCGCTGGTGCTTGCTGAAGATCGAAACGGATGAGGGGATCTCCGGCTGGGGCGAGCCGGTGCTGGAAGGCCGCGCATTGGCGGTCGAGGCGATGGTGAACGAGCTGGCTGATTATCTGATTGGCAAAGACCCCCTGTTGATCGAGGACCATTGGAACGTCCTTTATCGGGGCGGCTTCTACCGGGGCGGCGGCATTCACATGTCGGCCATCGCGGGCATTGATCAGGCGCTGTGGGATATCAAGGGCAAGGCCGCGGGTCTGCCGGTGCATGCGCTGCTGGGCGGCAAATGCCGCGACAAGATCAAGGTTTATTCATGGATCGGCGGGGATCGCCCTGCAGATGTGGCGCAAAACGCGCGGGATGTGATGGCGCGGGGCTTTCAGGCGATCAAGCTGAACGGCTGCGAAGAGATGCAGATCATCGATTCAAACGCCAAGATCGATGCCGCCGTGTCCACCATCGGCACAATCCGTGATGCGGTCGGGTACGATCTGGGCATCGGCATCGACTTTCACGGGCGGGTGCAGAAACCGATGGCCAAGGTATTGGCCAAAGAGCTGGAACAATTCCGCCCGATGTTTCTGGAAGAGCCGGTCCTGTCAGAAAACAGCGAGGCCCTGCGCGAGATCGCCAATCATGTCTCGACGCCCATTGCGGTGGGCGAACGGCTTTATTCCCGCTGGGATTTCAAGAAAATCCTGCAAGACGGCTATGTGGATATCATCCAGCCCGATCTGTCCCATGCGGGCGGCATCACCGAATGCCGCAAGATCGCCTCCATGGCCGAGGCTTTCGATGTGGCGCTGGCCCCGCATTGCCCCTTGGGTCCGGTGGCCCTGGCCGCCTGTCTGCAGATTGATGCGGTGTCCCACAACGCCTTTATCCAGGAGCAATCTCTGGGCATCCACTACAACAAGTCCAACGATATCCTCGACTATCTGGTGAACAAGGATGTCTTTGCCTACGAGGACGGTTTTGTCAAAATACCCGATGGCCCCGGTTTGGGGGTCGAGATTGACGAGGACTATGTCAAGGACCGCGCCAAGGTAGGCCACCGCTGGCGCAACCCGATCTGGCGTCACGAGGATGGAAGTCTGGCGGAATGGTGAACCCGTCCGGCGCAGTGGGCGATCCGGCCCCGTCATTGACCGGCAAGTCGGTCATGATCACCGGCGGCGGCAGCGGCATCGGCGCAGCGCTGACGCTGGGGTTCCTGTCGGCAGGGGCCAAGGTGACATTTGTGCAAAACCAGGACGGCATCGGCTTTTGTGATCAGGCAGAGCAGGAAACCGGCACCCGCCCGCATTATATCGAATGCGATCTGACAGATGTGCCTGCGCTCAAACGGGCGATGGAACAAACCCGCGAAATCCAAGGGCCGCTTTCGGTGCTGATCAACAATGCCGCCAATGATCAGCGGCACAGCACCGAAGACGTTACCGAGGCGTTTTGGGACTGGTCCCAATCCATCAACCTCAAGGCACAGTTCTTTGCCTGCCAGGCGGCAATTGCAGACATGCGCGGCCTTGGCGGCGGGACAATCATCAACGTCTCGTCGATCTCGTACATGATGGGCAATGCCGGCTATCCCGCCTATGTCGCCGCCAAGGCGGGAATCACCGGCATGACCCGCAGCCTTGCCCGTGAGTTTGGCGCAGACAACATCCGCATCAACACATTGATCCCCGGTTGGGTGATGACTGAGCGTCAAAAGGCGCTTTGGGCCACCGAAGACGCCGTGGCGGCGCATATGGAACGCCAAGCCCTCAAACAGGTGTTGATGCCCCAAGACATGGTGGGGCCGGCGCTGTTTCTGGCTTCGGATATGAGTTTCGGGATGACGGGGCAGGCCCTCGTTATCGATGGCGGGGTGGTGGCCACCGGATGACCCGTCGCACCGCATCATCGCCCTTGCGCCAGATAAGAAAGAAAACCATTGGCTGACCACATCGCAACGACACCTGACCGTTCAGCGGCTTTCACCCCAATTGAAATTTCAAACGGGGGGCTGACGGCAACAATCCTGCCGTTCGGGGCCAGCTTGCAGGATCTCAGGCTCGATGGGGTCTCTCATCCGCTGGTGCTGGGTCTGGCTGATCCGAAGGACTACCAAACCGGCACCGCTTACCTGGGCGCGATTGTCGGGCGCTGCGCCAACCGGATCGCGCATGGGCGCTATGATCTGGCCGGCCAGACCTTTCATACCGATCAGAACTTTCTGGGGCGGCACACCCTGCACGGCGGGGCTGGCAGCGTGGACAAGATGGTCTGGACGGTGACGGATCAGTCCGCGGCATCCCTGACCTTGCAACTGCATGTGCCTGACGGCCATTTGGGCTTTGGCGGGGGGCTGGATGTTCAGCTTCGATACAGCGTTGAGGCACCGGCCAGCTTGCGTCTGGAGATATCGGCGCGGGGGCAAGAGGCCACACCGTGCAATTTCGCGCCGCATTTCTATTTCAATCTCGATGGCGCGGGCGATGTGCGGCAACATGAACTTGCCATCGCGGCAGAGCATTATTTGCCGGTCAATGAAGATCTGATTCCAACGGGCGAGGTGGCAGCGGTCGCAGACACGCCTTTTGACTTTTGCAATGCGCGGCAGATCGGCGATCACCTGCTTGACCACAATTTTTGCACCGCCAAGGGACAGGTCGTTTGCCGCCCGATCTGCACGCTGGCTGCGCCGGAGTCAGGGGTATCAATGACCCTGTCCTCAACCGAACCGGGCCTGCAGGTCTACAGCGGCGAATTTCTGGATGAACCCGCAGGCACGACGCTGACCGGTAAGCCCTTCAAGGCCTTCGAAGGTTTGGCGCTGGAGCCGCAAGGCTGGCCAGATGCGCCGAACCAGCCCAGCTTTCCCAGCGTGATCCTGCAGCCCGGTCAGACCTACCGCCATGTGTCGGAATATGCGTTCAGCCGCAAATAGGCTTTGCCCCTAGACCGACGCCTCAAGCAATTGTTTGGAATAGGGATGGGCGGCATTCATCGCCCGCAAGGCTTCGACATCCAGCACCTCGACGATCTCGCCGTCTTTCATCACGGCCAGCCGGTCACACATATGCCCGACCACTGACAGATCGTGCGACACCATCAGATAGGTCAAATCCCGGTCCGCCCGCAAATCTGCCAACAGGTTCAGGATCTCGGCCTGCACCGACACATCCAGCGCCGAGGTTGGCTCATCCAGCAACAAAAGCGCCGGTTCCGGGGCCAGCGCACGGGCAATTGCCACCCGCTGACGTTGCCCCCCCGAGAGTTGGTGCGGATAGCGAAAGCGGAACTTCTGTCCCAAGCCGACATCGTCAAGAAGTTTGACCACACGGCTGTCGATGTCCTTGAACCCATGCAAATGTAACGTTTCGCCCAGCACCTGATCCACCGAATGACGTGGATGCAGTGAAGCATAGGGATCTTGAAACACCATCTGCACGGTCTTGAAGAACGTCTTGGGCCGGACCTTGCCGATCTGCTGACCATCCACCGTGATTGTGCCCGACCAATCGGGCGCCAATCCGGTGATCGCCCGCAGGATCGTCGATTTGCCCGATCCGCTTTCGCCGACAAGGCCAAAGCTTTCGCCGCGCGGGATGTCAAAGCTGGCTCCAATAACAGCATCCACGCGATCGCGGTTGCTTCCGAACCAGACGTTGAGGTTTTGAACGCTTAACATGCTCATATCCGGCCACTCACACTTGGGGCAGTGGACCATTCCGGATCACGCTGCAACACTTCGAGCCGCTTGCGCGGCGCATCCAGACGGGGCAGGGAGTTCAGCAATCCGCGCGTATAGGGATGCTGCGCCTCGTGCAGCTTGTCAGCATCGCAGACCTCCACGATCCGGCCCGCATACATGATCAACACCCGGTCGCAGAAATCGGCGACGAGGTTCAGGTCGTGACTGATAAAGATCAGCCCCATCCCGCGCTCCTTGACCAGCCGGTCCATGATATCCAGCACCTGCCGCTGGACCGAGACATCCAGCGCCGAGGTGGGTTCATCCGCGATCAGGATCTCGGGGTTGGGGATCAGCATCATCGCGATCATGATCCGCTGCCCCATGCCGCCTGACATCTCATGTGGATAGGCCCGCATCACCCGTTCGGGATTGCGGATCGACACGGCTTCAAGCATCTCAAGCGATTTTGCGTAGGCCTCCGATTTGGAGGCTTTGGAATGCAGGCGATAGGCTTCCATGATCTGATCGCCGATGGTCATCACCGGATTGAGCGAGAATTTCGGGTCTTGCATGACCATCGAAATTCGCTGGCCGCGCACGGCGCGCATGTCTTTCTCGGATTTGCCCATCAGGTCTACACCGTCCAGCGCGATCTGATCGGCCTCCACAATGCCCGGCGGGCGGATCAGGCGCAGGATGGCGCGGCCCGTCATGGATTTGCCCGAGCCGCTCTCGCCGACAATACCCAGACGTTCACGGCCCAGCGTGAAAGACACCCCGCGCACCGCGTCAAAGACACCCTGACGGGTAGGGAATTTGACCCATAGGTTTTCAACATCAAGTAGCTTGGTCATCATTCGCCCGCCTTTGGATCAAGCACATCGCGGAGCCCGTCGCCAAGCAGATTGAACGCCAAAGACACGGTAAAGATCGCCAGTCCGGGCATTGTGGCCACCCACCAGTGATCAAGGATAAACCGCCGTCCTTCTGAAATCATCGCGCCCCATTCCGGGCTGGGCGGCTGTGCGCCAAGGCCAAGAAAGCCAAGGCCGGCTGCGGCCAGAATGATGCCCGCCATATCCAGTGTCACCCGCACGATCAGCGAGGAAATGCACAACGGCCAGATGTGTTTGGTGATGATCCGCAAAGCACCTGCACCCTGCAATTTGATCGCACTGATGTAATCGGACGACCGGATGGTCAGTGTCTCGGCCCGTGCAATCCGCGCATAGGGCGGCCAAGCAGTGAGCGAGATTGCCAGCACCGCATTTTCAATGCCCGCCCCCAGGGCCGCGACAAATGCCAGCGCCAGAACAAGGCGCGGAAAGGCGAGAAAGATATCGGTGATCCGCATCAGGACAGTATCGGTCCAGCCGCCCACATAGCCCGACACCGTGCCGACGAGCAGCCCGGCGATGGGCGCAATCAGGGCCACCAGCGCCACGATATAGAGGGTAATCCGCGCCCCGTAGATCAGCCGTGACAGGATATCCCGCCCCAGACTGTCGGTGCCAAAGATATGCCCTTCCGACCCCAACGGGGCCAACCGGTTGCCCAGATCCTGCACATAGGGATCATGCGGTGCGATCAGCGGGGCTGCGGCGGCAATAAACACCAGCGCCACCAGAATGCCCAGGCCGACCATTGCCATCGTGTTGGACCGGAAGGAAAGCCACCCCTGATACAGCGCAGACATCTTGGCATGGCGGCGCGAGGTGGGCGTTTCTGTCAACAGCCATTCGCGCAACGTTTGTGTGTCAGCCATCTATTTCGCCCTCGGATCAAAGACCTTGTAAAGCAGGTCAGAGAAAATATTCAGCAGGATGAAGATCAGCCCGACCACCACAGTACCGCCCAGAACCGCGTTCATATCAGCGCTAAGAAGGGCGGTGGTGATATAGCTGCCGATACCGGGCCATGAGAAGATGATCTCGGTCAGAACCGACCCTTCGAGCAGGTTGGCATAGCTCAGCGCGATGACGGTGATCAGCTGCACGCGGATATTTTTGAATGCGTGTTTCCAGATCACATCCCACTCGGACATACCTTTGACGCGCGCCGTGGTCACATATTCGGCGCTGAGTTGTTCAAGCATGAAAGACCGTGTCATCCGGCTGACGTAGGCCAGAGAGTAATAGCCCAGCAGTGAGGCCGGCAGGATGATGTGGGAAAAGGCATCCTTGAACACGTCCCAATTGCCATCCAGCGCTGCATCCACAAGGATCAGCCCCGTCACGCTTGGCACCACATCCACATAAAAGATCCCGACGCGGCCCGGCCCGCCGACCCAGCCCAGAATCCCGTAAAAGACCAAAAGCCCCATCAGGCCCAGCCAGAAGATCGGCATCGAATAACCAACCAAAGCGACCACGCGGGCGATCTGGTCAATCCATGATCCTTTGCGCACCGCGGCCAGAACGCCAAGCGGCACGCCCAGAATGACGCCAAAGAAAATGCCCAGCGTGGCCAGTTCCAAGGTTGCGGGGAACACCCGCGCGATGTCTTCCGAGACGGGTCTGGCATTGAGCAACGACGTGCCAAAATCCAGATGCAGCACATCCCAGAGATAATATGCAAATTGCACCAGCAGCGGCTTGTCCAGCCCAAGCTGTTGGTAAACGGCGTCATAGGTGGATTGTGAGGCCCTTTCGCCCACAATCGCCAGCACAGGATCAATCGGCATGACGCGGCCGATGATAAAGGTGATGAACAACAGACCCAGCATCGTCACCGCGATGGAGCCCAGCGTCAGCAGACTTGCCTTGAAAAACGGCATGAAACTGCTGGCAAGAGGCGCCCGCGATGGGCGCCCCCCGTTATTGTCCTCAGTGAGGGCCATTTACTTTGTCACCTGCCAGTAAGCGGCGGATGTCACAGCCTGACCTGTGGACCAATTGGTCACATTGTCACGCAGGGCAGATTGTTCGATCTGCTGGAACATCACCACAAACGGCGAGGTTTCGCGGAACTCTTTCTGGATATCCAGATACATCTGAACCCGCTTGTCCCGGTCATTTTCGGTCACGGCTGCGGCAACCTTGTCGGTCAGACCGCCTGTGTCCCAACCGGTGCGCCATGCAAGAAGACCGGTCGCATTGGCGGCGTCAGAGTTGTCCGGGTTGTAGGCAAAGGTGCCCGCATTGGTCTGTGGATCAGGATAATCCGGACCCCATGCCCCAAGGTAGACATCCAGTTCCCGCGCGCGGTAACGGGCGAGGATCTGTTTGGCTGTGCCAACCGTGATGTTGACCTTGATCCCGGCCTGCGCGGCCGCGTTCTGGAAGGACTGGCCGATCTCGATACGTTCCTGCGCTTCGCGCACACCAATCTCGACTTCGAGGTTCTCAACACCGGCAGCGGCCAACAGTTCTTTGGCCTTTTCGATGTTGTAAGAGAACGGGTTCTCATCCGACGCACCCAGATAGGTGGCAGGCAGGAAGTTCTGGTGGATCGTATACTGACCCTTGAGGAAGCTGTCGCGCATACCTTCATAGTCGATCAGATATTTAAACGCTTGACGCACCTCAGGCTTGGACAGAACAGGGTGTTTCTGGTTCAGCGCCAGATACATCAAACGGCCCTTCAGTTCATCCACCACTTTGACGCCATCCGCGCTTGTTGCACCGGCGATGTCTTCGGGGTTCAGGTTGCGCGCAATGTCGATGTCACCGCGTTCCAGCAGCAAACGCTGTGAGGCGCTTTCCAGAACGTGGCGCACGATCACGCGCTCCATGGCGGGCGCACCGGCGTAGTAATCGGCATTGGCGGACATTGTGACGCTTTCGTTGGGCTTCCAACCGTCCAGTTTGTACGGGCCGGAACCGGCAGAGTTTGTCTTGAGCCACGTGTTGCCCATGTCGCCGTCAACTTCGTTGGCCATGACAACTTCTTTGTCGACGATGCCGCCGATGGTCGCGGTCAGACAGTTCAACACAAAGGACGTCGCATAGCGCTTGTCCGTCGTGATCATGAGCTTGTTGCCGTCTGCGCGGATGGTTTCCGTCGCATTTTCAGGCGTAAAGCCGAACTGCGTCAGAATGAACGCAGGTGTCTTGTTCAGGATCACAGCGCGTTGCAGTGAAAACGCCGCGTCCTCGGCGCGCACCGGATTGCCGGAGTGAAATTTGACACCCTCACGCATGGTGAAAGTGATGGTCTTGCCGTCTTCGGAAACTTCCCAGCTTTCGGCGAGATCCGGTTTGTAGCCTGCACCCAGATCCAGAGGATCAAGGTTGACCAGGCGGTTGTAGACATTGCGGCTGATGTCGGAGCCTGCAAATTCAAAGCTTTCGGCCGGGTCAACGGTCGTCACATCGTCAATCCGGTGGGCAATGACCAGCATATTGGCTGGCGTTTCAGCATGGGCCGCAAAGGACGACATGCTGACCGCGATACCAATCGCGGCGCTTGTCAGTAATCGGTTAATAACATTCATTTTTGGAACCTCTCCCGTTCTGTTTCATTTTCAAATGTACGTGGCTCAGGGTTATTGACCCCAGGTTTTTTCAAGCACACGCATCCAGTTTCCATGGCAAAGTTTGGTCATCAACGCATCGTTGTAACCGTGTTTAGCCATGGCCTGTCTCAATCGGGGCAGAGTTGCACAAGACGTAAGCGCCTCGGGAACAACGGCCCCGTCATAATCTGATCCCATGCCGACCCGGTCTTCACCCAAGTGTTCTATCAAGTGGTCAAGGTGGCGCAGCATCTGTTCGAGTGGAACATCATCCAGCATCCGGCCATCCTCGCGCAGGAAGGCCACTGCAAAATTCAAACCCACCATACCATCACTTTCGCGAATGGCGGCAAGTTGTTTGTCGGTCAGGTTGCGGCTGTGCGGGCAGATGGCATGGGCGTTTGAATGTGTGGCCACAAGCGGTTTACCCGAATGCCGTGCGACATCCCAGAAACCGGCCTCGTTCAAATGCGACAGATCGATCATTATACCCAGCTCATCACAGCGCTGCACCAGTCGCAGGCCATGATCGGTCAGCCCCGGTCCGATGTCTGCGGTGCTGGGATAACGGAACGGAACCCCATGCCCAAAGATCGTGGGTCTGCTCCACACCGGGCCGATGGACCGCAGCCCCGCCTGATAGAGGATCTCAAGGGTGTGGAGTTCGGCGTCAATCGCCTCCGCCCCTTCGATGTGAAAAATCGCGGCCAGCTTGCCGCTGCCCAGCGTCGCCCGCAATTCTGCCACTGTGCGACAAACCTTCAGCGCACCGCGTTTCTCCAGATCAAACAACACCGCCGCCTGCGCCATCACCACGGGAAAGGCATCTTCCCAATCAATGGGCTCGGGCAGCGGGAGATCATAGGTCGGCTTGGACATTTCTGCGTATTTGAATTCAAGATTGCTGGGCGAGGGCACGTAAACCGCAAAGAAGCCGCCGCCAAATCCACCGGTCTGCGCTGAGGGTGTATCAATCGCGCCTTCCCGCCCGGTGACGAAAGTCTCGGACGCGGCCAGCCCGCCAGCGCGGTGCAATTTCAATAGAACATCATTGTGCCCGTCAAAGATGACGGGATGGGTAAATTCGGTCACGATTGTCTTGTCCCCCCGGATCAGGTCACCTTATTCCAGAAATTCTCATAGACCACAGATAAGGGCATGATATTGTCTCATACACCGATGAGGATTCCGCAGCGCACCTATGGTTGTCAAAGCATGGCATAGTCTGTCCGAGTACCAGGCGCTCCGGGCGCTGATGGAAAGCGGCACCACCTCCAAGGCGGCGATCCGTCTGGGGTTGTCGCAATCTGCCATCAGTCGCTCGATCTCAAGCCTTGAGGCGCGCACAGGCAAGATGTTGTTTGAGCGTGACGGCGGACGGCTGCGGCCAACCGGTGAGGCTGCACAACTGAACCGCCGCCTTGACCCGTTGTTCGAGGCCTTGGACAGGATCGACGGGCCGCCGCAGGTCGCACAGGAAACCCTGCGGATTATCGCACCACCAACCTATGCCCACAGGTTCTTGGTGGAACACATCGCCAGCTTTCTCAAAACCAATCCGCATTTCTTTGTCAGCCTTGAGGTCGCCCCTTCTGAGGATGTGATCCGCGGCATTCTGGAAAACCGGTTTGATCTGGGTCTGACGGGGGTGGAACTGTCCCGTGATGGCGTCAAACTGACACCCTACCGCCGCTCCGGTGCGGTCTGCGCGATGCCTGCCGATCATCCGCTGGCCGCGCAGGATGTGATCCGGCCAAGAGATCTGCATGATCAAGCCTTGGTGGCGCTGTCCCATCGTCATGCCAGACGAGCGCAGCTTGAAAAGGTGCTGCACCAGGTTGCCAGCAAACCCCGCATCGTCGCCGAGGCGTCGACCTCTTTTGCCGCAGTGGATCTTGCCAAGGCGGGACTGGGCGTAACGGTCGTAAACCCGTTCCCAATTGTGCAATACAGGTCCGACGATCTGGTGTTCCGCCTGTTCGAAAGCCAGATCGAGTACCGAAGTTATTTTGTCTCGCCCGATCACCGGCCTGCGCCCAGTGTGGCCCGTGCATTTATGCGCCATCTTCGGTTGCACACCGCCAAGGATAGGTTTTCAGAAAAGGCCTGACCGGTCAGGGAAGGGTGCAATTTCATGGTGAAGTGGTTGCCGCCGTGCCAAACTGGCACTCCGAAGGATCAAGAACAGCGCCCCAATAGGTTGGGTTTTTTTCGAAACTGGTCATTGTTAGCGCTATCATTGCGCAAATCGCTGTGCTATTGGGCAAAAAAAGGATCTTTCGATCCGCTGTGCCGCAGGGCCGACTTGGGCCGTGCCAATCGTTTACCGGCCAATGGCCACCCGCAAAGGACCACGCCCCATGGTATCGCGCGTCATCCCTGTAGACCCTTTTGATCTGGTTGTTTTTGGCGTCACCGGCGATCTGGCCCGCCGCAAAATTCTGCCCGGTTTGTTTCACCGCTTTCTGGTTGGCCAAATGCCGCAGGAGGCCCAGATCATTGGCGCTGCGCGTTCAAAGATGACGAAAGAACAATTCCGCACTTCGGTGCGGGAAACCTTGCTCGAATTTGCCAAGGAGGCACCCGATAACGCAGAGACGCTGGATCAATTCCTGGAACGGCTCAGCTATGTCGCGGTCGATGCAAGAGGGGCAGGGGGCTGGCCCGAACTGGCCCAGATGCTGCGCCCCGGATTGGTGCGGGCGTTTTACCTGTCGGTGTCACCGAACCTGTTTGGCACCATCGCGGCCAAGCTCAACGAGCATGACATCGCCACGGCCGAAAGCCGGATCGTGGTCGAAAAACCCTTTGGTCATGATCTGGCCTCTGCACAGGCGCTGAACGCTGATCTGCGCCGCAGCTTTGCCGAGCATCAGATCTACCGGATTGATCATTATCTGGGAAAAGAAACCGTTCAAAACCTGATGGCGCTTCGCTTTGCCAATTCCCTGTGGGAGCCGCTCTGGAACGCGACCCATGTGGATCACGTGCAGATCACCGTGGCTGAAAGCCTGGGCGTCGAGGGGCGCGGCGAATATTACGACAAGTCCGGCGCGATGCGGGACATGGTGCAAAACCATCTGATGCAGCTTTTGTGCCTGACCGCGATGGAGCCGCCTTCGCGCTTTGTGCCCAATTCGGTCCGCGATGAAAAGGTCAAGGTGATCGAAGCGCTGGAGCCTGTGGCGCAGGCCGACATCGTGCGTGGCCAATATCGCGGTCGTGACGGCGAGGGCAGCTATCGCGATCATGCAGGTGATGACACCAGCACCACCGAAAGCTTTGTCGCGATGAAGGTCAACATCGGCAACTGGCGCTGGGCGGGCACGCCGTTTTACCTGCGCACGGGCAAGAAACTGCGGGCGCGCACCTCCGAGATCGTCGTCGTATTCCGTGACCCGCCCCATATGATCTTCCCCAAGTTTGACAATCAGCGCGGCAATGCCCTGATCATCCGTTTGCAACCGGATGAAGGCATTACTCTGCGCACCACCATCAAAGAACCGGGGCCGGGCGGCATGCGGCTGGCCGAGGTCACACTTGATATGACCTTTGCCGAGGCTCTCGGCGAACATGCAGCACCGCAGGACGCTTACGAGCGGCTGATCATGGATGTGATCCGGGGCGATCAGACTTTGTTCATGCGCGGCGACGAGGTTGAGGCGGCTTGGGGCTGGGCCGACCCGATCCTGGATGAATGGAGCCGCAGCCGCACCAGCCCCGAACCCTATGATCCCGGAAGCTCGGGCCCGGAAGACGCGCTGATGCTGTTGCACCGCGATGGCCGCCGCTGGCGCGAAATTGGTTGAAAGGACAGACCATGACACTGCATCCAACCGTTAAATCCGTTACGGATCGCATTATTGAGCGCAGCGCGCCAACCCGTGCCGACTATCTGGAGCGGATGCGCGTCGCGCAGGGCAAAGGTCCGGCCCGGGCCCATCTGTCTTGCAGCGGTCAGGCCCATGCCTATGCGGCGTCGGGCGAGGACAAAGATGCCTTGGCGCAGACCTCTGCGGGCAATCTGGGCATCGTCACCACCTACAACGACATGCTCTCGGCGCATCAACCCTTTGAAACCTATCCCGAACAGATCAAAGCGGCGGTGCGGTCCATTGGCGGCACCGCGCAGGTGGCGGGCGGTGTGCCTGCGATGTGCGATGGCGTAACCCAGGGCGAGGCGGGGATGGAGCTGAGCCTGTTTTCGCGCGATGTCATTGCCCTCGCGGCCTCTGTCGCGCTCAGCCACAACACCTTTGACGCCGCTGTATTTCTTGGCGTCTGTGACAAGATCGTGCCGGGCCTTGTGATTGCGGCGCAGGCCTTTGGCCATTTGCCAGCGGTGTTCCTGCCTGCAGGTCCGATGCAAAGCGGTCTGGCCAATGACGAGAAAGCCAAGGTGCGGCAGAGGTTTGCCGCGGGCGAAGTGGGCCGCGATGCCCTGATGGCCGCCGAGATGGCCGCTTACCACGGCCCCGGCACCTGTACCTTTTACGGCACTGCCAACACCAACCAGATGTTGATGGAATTCATGGGGCTGCACCTGCCCGGCGCCAGCTTTGTCACGCCAAACACCCCGCTGCGCGAGGTGCTGACCGTGCATGGGGCGAAACAAGCGCTGTTGCTGTCGGCCTTGGGGGAAAATTACACCCCGGTCTGCGATATTCTGGATGAACGTGCCTTTGTGAACGGGATTGTCGGGTTGAACGCAACGGGCGGCTCCACCAACCTGCTGATCCACCTTGTTGCCATGGCCAAGGCGGGCGGTATCATATTGGATTGGCAGGATTTTTCGGAGCTCAGCGACATTACACCTCTGATGGCGCGGGTCTATCCCAACGGTCTGGCTGATGTGAACCATTTCCATGCGGCAGGCGGTCTGGGCTATATGATTGGCGAGTTGCTGAGGGCGGGCCTGCTGCATCCGGACACCAAGACCGTCGCAGGGACCGGACTGGCCCATTACACCCGCGATCCCAAGCTGCTGGATGGTGAATTGTCATGGCAGGACGGGCCGGAAGCATCTCTGAACCCCGGTATTCTGCGCCCAGTGGCCGAAGCCTTTGCCCCGACGGGCGGTTTGCGGCGTTTGACCGGCAACCTTGGCACTGCTGTGATGAAGGTTTCTGCCGTCGCGCCAGAGCATCAGATCGTCGAAGCGCCCGCGCGGGTCTTTGCCGATCAGGACAGCGTCAAAGCGGCTTTCAAGGCGGGCGAATTGACAGGCGATGTAATTGTCGTGGTGCGGTTTCAGGGGCCGAAAGCCAACGGCATGCCCGAATTGCACAGCCTCACGCCGCTGTTGTCGATCTTGCAGGGGCGCGGGCAAAAGGTCGCGCTGGTCACCGATGGGCGCATGTCGGGCGCATCGGGCAAAGTGCCCGCCGCGATTCACGTTTGCCCCGAAGCCTTGGACGGCGGGTCGATCGCCAAATTACAGGATGGTGATGTGCTGCGCGTGGATGCGGTGGCAGGTACATTGCAGATCCTCACGGAGGGGGTGGCGGAGCGCCCTGCCGCCGCCGCCGATCTGTCGGGAAATCAGGCCGGAACGGGCCGTGAACTTTTTGCCATGTTCCGCAACACCGTGGGCGGTGCGGACAGTGGCGCAACAATTTTTGGAGGTTGATCCATGACCCTAAGCGCAAAAGACGCAAGCCGCCAAACCCGAGCGATCTGCGCATTGGCCCCGATTGTGCCGGTTTTGGTGATCGACGATCCGGCCACCGCGCGCCCCTTGGCAGAGGCGCTGATCGCGGGCGGTTTGCCTGCCCTTGAGGTGACTTTGCGCACCCCCGCAGCGCTTGAGGCCATTGCGATCATGGCGCAGGTGCCGGGCGGGCATGTCGGGGCAGGGACATTGATCACCCCCGAAGATGTTCGCGCCGCCAAGGCGGCTGGCGCGACCTTTGGCGTATCTCCGGGCGCGACGGAGGCATTGTTGGCGGCCTGCGCAGAAGAGGACATGCCGCTGCTGCCCGGCGCGGCGACAGCAAGCGAAGCGATGGCGCTGCTGGCGCGGGGCTATGACATGCTCAAGTTCTTTCCCGCCGAAGCGTCTGGCGGCGCACCCGCGCTCAAGGCCATTGGCGCCCCTCTGCCACAGATCAGCTTTTGCCCCACCGGCGGCGTCAGCCCTGCCAATGCGGAAAGTTACCTGTCACTGTCCAATGTGATCTGCGCAGGCGGCAGTTGGGTCGCCCCCAAGGATCTGGTCGCTGCGCAGGATTGGGATGGCATCACCGAGTTGGCCCGCGCCGCATCGCAACTGGGGCGCTAACCCGCATCCCATATGTGCGGATTATTGCCGCTTTTGCCCCGAATGACCGACGATCACGGAAAATTGCCAGATTTAGTGGTCTGAATGGCCCTCTGCCGCAAGAGACAGTTTGCGGCCACGGGAGAAATCACGCTAAATCGCCCTAAGTGCTTCGACAGAGGTTTGACCGCGGACAACCGCGGCGGTGGTGTAGCGAAGGGCAATTGAGTGCGTGTGATGTCTATGGGTTTTCAGGCCGGGCGGTTGGCTGTGCTGAGCGCAGCCGTGTCTATTGGTATGGCTTTTGCGGCTGAGGCAGCGGATGTCCGCATCACTGGCGTGCCTGAAGGCAGCGATCTTTATCAAACACTTCTGGGCGGCTCGCTGTTGGTTGAGCAAGGGCAATCCGACACACAGCCCTCCACGCAGGAAACCGTCGCGGCGGCGCAGGCCGATTATGGTCGTCTTCTGGCGGTGCTTTATGACAACGGGTATTTTGGCCCAGTAATCAAGATCACGCTGGATGGGACGGATGCGGCCAATATCCCTCCCGTCAGACCGCCGCGCCGCATCGACCGCGCGGTGATCTCGGTCACGCCTGGCCCCCTGTTCCGCTTTGGCGGTGTCGAAATCGCGCCGCTGGCCCCCGGCACAGAGCTTCCCGAAAGGTTTGCGAAGGGGCAAGTGGCAGGTCTGGGGGTTTTGAAAGAGACCGTGTCGGATGGCATCGACGGATGGCGGGCGCAGGGCCATGCCAAGGCCGCGCTGGCGGATCAACAACTGACGGCACGGCATCCTGACAAGACCATCACCGCCAGACTGCGCCTCGCCCCCGGACCCAAGCTGCGCTTCGGTCCGTTGCAGGTGAAGGGCAACAAGGATGTGCGCACCAAACGCATTCGCCAGATCGCCGATCTGCCAGTGGGCAAGGTGTTTTCGCCGGATGATCTGAAATTATCCCAGCGCCGTCTGCGCCGCACGGGTGCGTTCAGTTCTGCCGCCTTGATCGAGGCCGACAGGATCGGGCCAGGCGATACATTGCCCATCACCGCCCAAATCACCGAAGCGCCCAAGCGTCGGTTCGGTTTTGGTGCAGAGCTGTCCTCGCTGGAAGGTCTGACGCTGAGCGGATTCTGGCTGCATCGCAACCTGCTGGGCGGGGCGGAAAGCCTGCGGCTGGAAGGCGAGGTCAAGGGCATCGGCGGCAATTCCGGCGGCGAGGATTACCGTTTGTCCGCGCGTTTTGATCGCCCCGCGACATTCAACGCGGATACGGATTTTTATGCGCTAGCCAGCCTTGCGCAGTTGGACGAGGTCAATTTCTTCTCGCGCCAATTGGATCTGGAGGCAGGGATCAAACGCTATGCCAATGAACAGCGCACCTATACGCTGGGCCTTGGTTTGCGCCGTGCCGAGACCCGCGATGCCTTTGGTACGAACCGGTATACGTTGCTGACCCTGCCATTGTCGGCGGAGTTTGACTATCGCGATGACCGGCTGGACGCCAAATCAGGCTATTACCTCAAGGCTGCCGTGACCCCCTTTGTCGCGCTCAGCGGGTCTGACAACGGTTTGCGCACCTATGTGGACGCCCGTGCCTATCGCACTTTTGGCAGCGCCCGTCCGGTCACTTTGGCGTTTCGCGGACAGTTCGGATCGGTCTATGGCCCGGATCTGAGCACGGCGCCGGCGGATTACCTGTTTTATTCCGGCGGGGGCGGGACAGTGCGCGGACAACCCTATCAGGCACTTGGCGTTGATCTGGGCGGCGGCAACGTGGTTGGCGGGCGCAGCTTTGTCGGCCTGTCGGCAGAGGCGCGGATGTCCCTCACAGACCGTATCGGTTTGGTAGGCTTTGCCGATGCCGGATATATCGGCGCGGAAGAATTTATTGAGGGCTCGGGCGAATGGCATTCCGGCGCCGGGCTTGGCCTGCGCTATGCCACAGGCATCGGGCCGATCCGCTTTGACGTGGCGGTGCCGACCTCCGGCCCCGACACGGGCGAGAATGTGCAAGTTTATATCGGTATCGGGCAGTCGTTTTGATGGGTTGTTTTCGTTTCCTCCTCGTTATTGTGTTCTGGGCTTTGGGGCTGACAGCAGCCTTGGCCCAAGAGGATGACAAAGGCTTCTTGACCCGCAGCATCCAAGACGCCCTCAGCGGGGCGGGGCGCGATGTCAGTATTGATGGGTTCAAAGGCGCGCTGAGCTCCTCTGCGTCCTTTGACCGGATCACCATCGCCGACAGGGATGGCGTCTGGCTGACCCTTGATGGGGTTGAACTGGTCTGGAACCGGTCGGCCTTGCTGCGCGGACGTCTTGAGGTGGAAAAGCTTACCGCCCAAACACTGGACATTCCGCGCCTGCCTTTGCCCGATGAAAACGCATTGCCGCAGGCAGAGGCCACCCCGTTCAGCCTGCCGGAATTGCCGGTCTCGGTGGAATTGACCGAATTCGCTGTGCGGCAGATCAATCTGGGCGCGCCATTGCTGGGCGAGGCGGCGCAGCTTTCGGTGCGGGCGTCGGCGCGGCTGACTGATACGGTGGCGGATGTGGATGTGACCGCAGATCGCACAGACGCCAAGCGCGGCAGCTTTGCGATCCGGGCCAGTTTTGCCCGCAGTGACAACATATTGGATCTGCTGGTCAAACTCAGCGAAGGCGAGAATGGCATCGCAGCCAGGCTCTTGAACCTGCCGGGGCAACCTTCGGTGGATCTGCAAGTGGCAGGCAAAGGCCCGCTGGATGATTTTGCCACTGACGTTGTGGTTGCGACAGAAGGGCAGGAACGGCTGTCTGGCGAGATCACCATTGGCGCGCAGGCCCCGCGCCGCGCCAGCGACACGCCGGACCGGCGCATTCAGGCGGACATCGGAGGCGACATCACCGCCTTGCTCGCCCCGCGATATCGCGCCTTTTTTGGCGATGATGTGCGCCTGACACTTGATGCGGTGCAGGAGGCCAACGGCGCATTGGCAGTGGATGCCTTCGCCCTCAAGGCGCAATCGGCGCAGGTACAGGGCAAGTTGGCGCTGAATGCGGAAAGCTGGCCTGTGCTCATCGACATCGACGGCCAGATCGCCAGCCCTGACGGCACGCCTGTGGTTTTGCCCGCAGGTGGCGCGGGTTTGAGCGTGGAAAAGACGGACCTGAAAATCGTCTATGACGCATCCAGGGGCGAAGCTGTCAAAGCTGTGTTTGATACGGCAGGCTTGGTCGCCGGCGGCACTGCGGTACGGCAAAGCCGGGTCGCGCTGGACGGGACATTGCAATCGGCGCAGGGCAATCTGCGGGCCTTTGACGGTGATGTGACGCTTGAGGCGACGGGCATCGCGCTTTCTGATCCGGCTCTTTCTGAGGCGCTGGGTGAGCGGATAACGGGCGCGGCGGCGGTCTCTTATAGCGAGGGCCAGCCCACCAGAATCGACGGTCTGACGCTGACCGGAACGGACTACGGGCTGTCAGGCATGGCTGTGGTTCAGGGGCTTGCCGAGGGCTTTGCCACCCAGTTGGATCTGCTGCTCAAGGCCGATGACCTGAGCCGGTTCTCGGCTCTGGCGGGGCAGGAACTGGACGGGCGCAGCGATTTGGCCGTGGCCGGTGAGGTGACGCCGCTGAGCGGGGAATTCGATGTGCAAATCAAGGGCACGACCCAGGATCTCGCCCTCGGAGTCCCGCAGGCGGATGCCCTGCTGCGCGGGCGCACGGTTCTGGATGTTTTGGCTAAACGCACTCCCGATGGTACCTTCCTGCGCGATCTGTCCTTGCGCAACGCGGCGCTGAACCTCAGCGGTGATGCCGAATTGCGCAGCGAAGGCAGCCGCGCTGAGCTGAACGCAACGCTCAAGGATATCGGGACGGTCCTGCCGCAATACAGCGGACCGGTGCAGGCGGCAGTGGTCGCTACCCAAGACGCAAGCGGCTGGCGCATCGAGGCGCAGACCGACGGGCCTTACCGCGCTGTGGCCACAGTGAACGGCGCGGTGACGCCTGCGGTGGATATCCGCTTTGATCTGGATGTGCCGGAGGTCCGCCCGCTGGCCGAACAGCTTAGGGGGCCACTTAAGGCAACCGGCACGGTCAAACAAACCGACAAAGGCTTTTTCATCGACACGGCGGCCAGCGGCCCCTTTGGCGCCAAGGCGTTGGTCGAAGGGCTTGCCACAGGGCCGGACATGGCGCTGACCTTTGATGTCTCGTTGCCCGATGTACGCCCGCTCGCCCCCGGTGTATCTGGTCCCCTGGCGGCCAAAGGGGTCTTGCGGCAAACCCCGGAGGGGATCGCCGTGGATACGAATGCCACCGGACCCTATGCCACCCGCGCCTCTGTTCAGGGGGTGGTAACAGGCCCGAATGCGGCAGTGAACTTTACGCTGGCGATGCCAAACATCGGGGCTGTGGTGGACAAGGTGAACGGACCGCTCAACCTCACAGGCAACGCCCGCAAAGAAGGGAACGGCTGGCGTGTCGATACCGATGCAAATGGTCCGTCCGGCACGCAGGCCACATTTGCGGGGCTGATCAACACAGACGGCACGATCAACGCAACGCTGCGCGGGGATGCGCCCCTTGGCCTGAGCCGCCCGTTTCTGGCGCCGCGCAATTTGCAGGGGCAGGCCCGCTTTGATCTGGCAATCAACGGCCCGGCCGCGCTGTCCTCGCTCAGCGGGACGGTGGTCACGAACAATGCCTCCTTTACCGCTCCCAATCTGCGAGTCGCGTTGAACAATATCGCGGCAAGGGTCCAACTGGGCGGCAACCGCGCGGTGATTGATGTGCAGGGGCAGGCGGTCAATGGCGGCTCTCTGCAGGCAGAAGGGGCTGTGACCCTGACGCCCGCCTTGCCTGCCGATCTGAGCATTGTACTGCGCGATCTGGTGCTGATTGATCCCCAGCTTTACCAAACCTCGCTGCGCGGGGCGCTGCGCCTTGCCGGACCATTGACGGGCGGTGCAAGGATCAGCGGGCAGATCGACGTGGGCGAAACCAATGTGAGCGTGCCCTCGACCGGCATGACAAGCATTGGTGACATTCCGCAGATCACCCATATCGGCGCAACCCGGCCGGTTCTGTCCACCCGCAGAAAGGCCGGTTTGAACGGTGCAGGCGCGGGCACAGATCCAGCCGCGCGCGGTGGCGGGCCGGGGTTTGCTCTGGACATTCAGGTGAACGCACCGCGCCGCATCTTTGTGCGCGGTCGCGGACTGGACGCCGAACTCGGCGGCAGTCTCAAGGTGACAGGCAGCACCAACCGGGTGATCTCTACCGGTGCGTTTGATCTGGTCCGGGGACGGCTCGATATTCTGGGCAAGAGGTTCAATCTGGTCGAGGGATCGATCTTTTTCCTTGGGGATCTGATCCCTTTCATCCGCTTTGTCTCCTCGACCGATACCAAGATGGGTGAGGCACGGGTGATCGTGGAGGGCCCCGCCGATGATCCCAGGGTGTCGTTCGAATCCACACCTGATGCTCCGCAAGACGAAGTGCTTGCGCAGCTTTTGTTTGACCGCAACCTATCGGACATCTCCGCCTTCCAGGCGCTGCAATTGGCGGGGGCCGTGGCCACCTTGGCTGGCCGAGGCGGCGGCGGGGTGATCTCAAACCTGCGGGACGGTTTCGGTCTGGATGATTTTGATGTCACCACAAACAGCAATGGCGCCACCGCCGTGCGGGCGGGCAAATATATATCCGAGAACATCTATACCGATATAACCGCGGCCTCAGACGGCACTGGTGAGGTGTCCCTGAACCTTGATCTTACGCCAAATCTCAAGGCCAAGGGCACGCTTGGCTCAGACGGGAACAGTGGTCTGGGGATCTTCTTTGAGAAAGACTATTGAGGGTTAGCTATTGGGCTGAAAACGCCCGAACCGGCCCTGATCAAACATCAATCCGGCGCCTTTGCCGCGTCGTTCTGTGACTTCGGTCACTTTGCCCAGAACGATCGAATGATCGCCGGCCGGATGCACCGCAAAAGTCTCGCACTGGAACGCGGCCAGACAGCCCGCCAGATGCGGTGTGCCCTGATCACCAGCGGTCCAGTCAAAGCGGTCAAACCCATCGCCGTTACGGGCAAAATGGTCTGCAAGGGGCTGCTGGTCGTCGCCCAATACGTGAATGCAGAAATGCGAGGCCTGCACGAAAGCGTCATGACGCTGCGAGCGTAAAGCAGGGGACCAAAGCACCAAAGGCGGGTCCAAAGAGATCGACGAGAAACTGTTGGCCGTCATGCCAATGGGCCCCATCGGGGTATCCACAGTGACCACGGTCACACCGGTGCCAAATCGGCCAAAGGCATGGCGCAGGGCCGCGCCATCGTCAGACTGCGGGGCAAAAGTGATCACATCGTCATCCATCGCGCCAAGCGGTGCCACGGCTGCCTGTAATTGTCCATAACGCGCCATGTGTGGTTGCGCCTTTTCTGTTCTGGATCGGTTTCTCAGACCTTCTATCTAGGGCGCGAATGCGCATTGCGCAGGGTCAAAATGCGGCATTTCCAAGAATTCTTCGCCCAGGTGGGTTTGAATTTGATGTTTGGCGGCGCTGTGGGCGGCAAAATTCGAAAATTAACCTCTTCTCAAGAATTGCCCTTTAGCGATCGTTCCACCCGCAAACCAGCACACGAACAGACATTCCGGAGCAGGTGTGAAAGACAACAATTATCTCAAAGCGGAATTGACCGATCTGATCCAATCGGACGAAAGCACCTGGAATTTTATTCAGCAAGGTTCGCTTGACGGAATCTGGTATTGGGATCTCGAAGATCCGGCAAACGAATGGATGAGCCCCGAGTTATGGGAACTGTTCGGCATTGACCCAGCAACCAAAACCCATTGCCCGGATGAATGGCAGGACATCATCTTTCCCGAAGATCTGGCCTTGGCGCTCAAGAATTTCGAGGCCCATTGTGCAGACCCCGAATGCCCATACGATCAGGTGGTGCGATACCGCCATGCGGATGGATCGGTGGTTTGGGTGCGCTGCCGCGGCCTTGCGATCCGTGATGAGACAGGCAAACCCATTCGAATGCTGGGCGCACATACGGACCTGACCGCTGTCAAGAAGTCGGAAGAAAACGCCCGCAATGGCTGGCGGGCGGCAGAACTGGCCAATTCTGAGCTGAAATCCTTTGCCTATTCCGTGTCGCACGACATGAAAGCTCCCGCAAATACGCTCAAGCTGCTTTTGGACGAGTTGGAGCATCTTGGCCTTGGCTCAGAGCGGTCCGAGGCACAATCCATTCTGGATATGGCCCAAAAAACTGTCACGAGGATGCAGACCCAGATCGATGATATTCTTGATTACACCAGTGTCATCGGCTTTGAGCCCAAGCTTGAACCGCTTGATCTGTCAAAGGTCGCAGCCGATGCCGTGGCCGCGTTGCAGGCCGATATTCGCGGCGCAAACGGTGAGGTGCAGATCGGTCCGCTGCCTTGGGTTGATGGGGCCGCCACCCAGATGAACATCTTGTTTCAAAACTTGATCAACAACGCGATCAAGTTTCACCGCGATGGTGTCGCGCCGGTGGTGCGTTTGGATGCAGAAACAGATCCGGCGAATGGCAAGGTTACTATTCGGTTCACCGACAATGGCATTGGCATACCTGAGGCGGATCAATCGCGCATCTTCGCCCTGTTTCAGCGGTTGCACACCCGCGAAAATTTTGCCGGAACCGGCATTGGTTTGCCGCTGTGCCTGCGCATTGCGATGATCCACCAAGGCACGCTTGAAGTGGCATCTAATCCCGGCGAGGGCAGTTGTTTTTCACTGATCCTGCCCGCAAAATCTGGCGGAGAGATATCATGACAGACCAGGCCTCCATCGGTTGTGCAATGATTGTTGACGACGAACCCTTTGACCAAATGATGTATGAACGCATCCTGAAACGGTCCGGGCTGGTCGATCAGGTGATCGGTTTTCCATATGCGGCAAAGGCGCTGGAATACCTTGCGCGGGAGGACAGGCCCAAGGTCGATGTCATTTTTCTGGATATCAATATGCCGCGGATGAACGGCTTTGAGTTTCTGGAGGCGGCGAGCCGTGATCTTGGCCCCCGGTTTGTGAAAGTCTGCGTTGTCATGCTGACCACATCCATCGCGCCCGAAGACCGTGCGCGCGCTGCAAGCTTTGAGGCGGTGCGCGACTTTCTTTCCAAACCGCTCAGCCATGAAGACGTGGTGCATGTCGCCAATCTGCTGGCGGAGGTTGAATAGGGTCCGGCTCTGGTGATCTTGGGGCGGGGGGCCAGGGCCCCCCGCCATAAAATCAGCGGTTCATCCGGTTCTCGATCAGGTCATCCACCACCGACGGGTCGGCCAGAGTCGATGTGTCCCCCAATGCTCCGTAATCATTCTCGGCAATCTTACGCAGGATCCGCCGCATGATTTTGCCCGATCTTGTTTTCGGCAGGCCCGGAGCCCATTGGATCAGATCGGGGGAGGCAATCGGCCCGATTTCCGTGCGGACCCAATTGCGCAACTCAAGGCGCAGCTCCTCGCTTGGCTCTTCGCCGCCCATCAAGGTCACATAGCAATAAATGCCCTGGCCCTTGATCTCATGCGGATAGCCGACCACCGCCGCCTCGGCCACCTTGGCATGCGCCACAAGCGCACTTTCCACTTCGGCGGTGCCCATCCGGTGCCCTGAGACGTTGATCACATCATCGACACGGCCGGTGATCCAATAATCTCCATCCGCATCGCGTTTGCAGCCATCGCCGGTGAAGTAATAGCCAGGGTAATCGGCGAAGTAGGTTTTTTCGAACCGTTCATGATCGCCCCAAACGGTGCGCATTTGACCCGGCCAGCTGTTGGCGATGCACAACACGCCCTCAACAGGATTCTCCGTTAACACCTCGGCGGTGGTGGGCTCCAACACCACGGGTTTGATCCCAAAAAACGGCTTCATCGCCGCGCCGGGTTTCATGTCGTGGGCGCCGGGCAGCGGTGTCATCAAATGCCCGCCGGTTTCGGTCTGCCACCATGTGTCGACAATCGGACACCGCCCGCCGCCCACCACGTCGTTGTACCAATTCCATGCCTCGGGGTTGATCGGCTCTCCCACGGTGCCCAGCACCTTGATGCTGCTCAAATCGCATTTGGAAACAAAATCATTGCCTTGCCCCATCAGCGCCCGAATGGCGGTCGGCGCGGTGTAGAACTGATTGACCTTGTGCTTTTCGCAAACCTGCCAGAACCGGCTGGCATCGGGATAGGTTGGCACCCCTTCAAACATCAGCGTGGTCGCGCCATTGGCCAGCGGCCCATAGACGATATAGCTGTGCCCCGTGACCCAACCAACGTCCGCGGTGCACCAGTAAATATCGCCCTCCTGGTAATCAAAGGTGATCTCATGGGTCATCGCCGCATAGACCAGATAGCCGCCCGTGCTGTGCACCACGCCTTTGGGCTGTCCGGTAGAGCCGGAGGTATAGAGGATAAACAGCGGATCTTCGGCGTTCATCTCTTCGGGCTCGCAAGTGTCGGCGGCATCTGCTGCCAAGGCGTTGTAATCAAAATCGCGCCCGTCCACCCATGTGGTCTGGCCGCCGGTGCGCTTGACCACCAGAAGTTTCACGCTGTCCGGACAATGCAGCAGCGCCTGATCGGCATTGGTCTTGAGCGGGGTGGCCCGTCCGCCGCGCGGGGCATAATCGGCGGTGATGACCACCTTTGCCTCTGATCCATTGACCCGCGCCGCCAGTGCATCGGGGGAAAATCCAGCAAAAACAATGGAATGGATTGCACCGATCCGCGCACATGCCAGCATGGCATAGGCCGCCTCGGGGATCATCGGCATATAGATAATTACCCGGTCGCCTTTTCCAACGCCCATATCGCGCAGGATATTCGCCATCTTGCAGGTCTGGCTGTGCAGCTCGCGATAGCTGATGTGTTTGGCGTCTTCGTCAGGGCTGTCTGGCTCCCAGATGATGGCGGTTTGGTCGCCGCGGGTTTCCAGATGCCGGTCTACGCAATTGGCCGAAACATTCAGCGATCCATCGGCGTACCAGTTGATATGGACATTGCCCAAGGTGAAATCGACATCCTGCACCTGAGAGAAAGGTTTGATCCAATCCACACGGGCCGCTTGTTCGCGCCAAAACCCATCGGGATCATCCATGGATGCCTGATACATCTGGGCATACCGCTCTGCATTCACATGGGCATTTGCGGCCATCTCGGCGGATGGCGGATAGGTCTTGGCGGCGTCGTCGGACATGATGGTCCCCTCCCTTGGCAATCTGTCGTCTGTGATGCGTGCGGGCCAATGGCCCTTTGCATCCCTCCTGAGCGGATCATAGCGGGCTGAGAAAGGAAGGGAACACGCAACTGTGACGCCGTGCAGCCTTGGCGCATCATTTTACAGACAATCGGGCAGATCCTGATTGGCTGCGCGACGCTTGGCTTGTCGGGCAAATGCAAGGTGCGGCGTGGGGCGCCCAAATCTTGTTCAGCGATCGGGCTTGGCAGTCGGGTCTTGGCGGGCTAGCCTTGACCCCAAGCGCACGAAAGTGTTGCGCGTATTAATGGGAGAGACATCAATGACCAAATATTTGAGCGGTGCAGCTGCCTGCGCCCTGAGCCTTGCCTTTGTCACCGAAGCGGCCGCGACCGAATGGAACGTGTCGGTCTGGGGCAAACGTCGCGCCTTTACAGAACATGTTGAAAAACTTGCTGAACTGGTTTCGGAAAAAACCGGCGGCGAGTTCACCATGAACGTCAGCTATGGCGGGCTGAGCAAGAACCGCGAGAACCTTGACGGGATTTCCATCGGCGCGTTCGAGATGGCGCAATTCTGTGCCGGCTATCACCGCGACAAGAACCGGGTTGTGACCGTGCTGGAACTGCCGTTCCTCGGCGTTGAAAATCTGGAGCAGGAAGTGGCGGTCTCCAAGGCGGTTTACGCGCATCCTGCGGCCACCGACGAAATGGCGCAATGGAATGCCAAGCTGCTGATGACCTCGCCAATGCCACAATACAATCTTGTGGGCACAGGCGATCCGCGCACCACACTGGCCGACTTCGAGGGCATGCGTGTGCGTGCCACCGGCGGGTTGGGCAAAGCGTTTGAAGCAGTGGGCGGTGTGCCGACATCCGTGACCGCGACCGAAGCCTATCAGGCGATGGAATCCGGCGTGGTGGACACCGTTGCCTTCGCACAGCACGCTCACCTCAGCTTTGGCACCATCAACCAGGCCGATTGGTGGACCGCGAACCTGAACCCTGGCACCGTGAACTGCCCTGTGGTGGTGAACATCGACGCCTACGAATCCCTGTCTGACAAAGAGCGCGAGGCGCTGGACAGCTCGGTTGACGAGGCGCTGGATCACTATCTGGCCAACTACGCCGCATTGCTTGAAAAATGGGACAGCGTGCTGGCTGAAAAAGGTGTGCAAAAAGTTGAGATCGCCCCCGAGGTGATCGCAGAGTTCCGCGCCAAGGCGGCCGATCCGATCCGCGATGCGTGGATCAAAGACATGGAAGCGCAAGGCCTGCCGGGTCAGGAGCTTTATGATCTGGTTGTGAAAACACTGGCCGAGGCCAAAGGCAGCTAAGCCTTTCGGGGCGGGTGTATTCCCGCCCCAAAGCTACATAGGTAGGGCGGGGTCCACCCCGTCTTGCCCTCCCATAAAAGGACGACGCATATGGCTGGATCTGCCGCAGTGCTGGAAGATTCCAGTATACTCAGCAAACTTGACCGGGCCTTGCTTCCCATCGAACGGTTCTGTGCCTTGCTCAGTGGATTGGCGATCTTTTCGCTGATGTTTCTGGCGGCCTATTCCGTCACGGGCCGCAAGTTTTTTGCCTCTCCCTTGGCGGGATATGTCGACTATATCGAAGCGGCAATGCCAATCATTGCGATCATGGGCGTGTCCTATGTACAACGCGACGGCACCCATATCCGCATGGATATGCTGGTCGGGGCGCTCAAGGGGCGGCTTTTATGGCTGTTTGAGCTGATCTCGGTGTTGTTGATGCTTTTGCTGATTGTTGCCCTGACATGGGGCGCCTGGGAACATTTCGACCGCTCCTTTGACTGCGCGCGCCCCCTGTGCAGCCGCGACAGCTCCATTGATATCGGTATCCCGATCTGGCCGAGCAAACTGGTGGTCCCGGTCGCGTTTTTTGTGCTCAGCCTGCGATTGTTGTTGCAGGCATGGGGCTATGGACGTGCCCTCGTTCTGGGGTTGGAGAACCCCGTGGCGGTGCCGTTGAACCTGACGGTGGCAGAACAGGCCATGCATGAGGCAGAGATGCTGGAAGGGGCCGACTGATGGAACCCATTGAAATTGGCCTATGGGTCTCGGGCGGGATGCTGCTTTTGGTTGTGCTGGGCATGCGTGTGGCCTTTGCCGCCGGTATGGCGGGCTTTGTCGGGCTGGTCTGGCTGCGCTGGAACGGGTTCGATTATGATCCGGATCGGTTTGGCAAGGCATTGGAAATCAGCGTCAAGATCGCCGGATTGACACCCCATTCCAAGGTCAGCGCACAGGTGCTGTCGCTGATCCCGGTGTTTATCATGATCGGCTATCTTGCCTATTATGCAAAACTCACCACGGCCCTGTTCGAGGCCTGCAAACGCTGGTTTGCCTGGGTGCCAGGCGGGCTGGCGGTCTCAACCGTATTTGCCACCGCCGGGTTTGCCGCAGTGTCGGGCGCATCCGTGGCCACGGCGGCAGTCTTTGCCCGCATCGCCATCCCGGAAATGCTCAAGATCGGCTACAACAAACAATTCGCCGCTGGCGTTGTGGCGGCGGGCGGCACGCTGGCCTCGCTCATCCCGCCATCGGCCATTCTGGTGATCTATGCGATCATCGTGGAGCAGGACGTGGGCAAACTGCTGCTGGCCGGGTTCATCCCCGGTGCGTTCTCCGCCGTGGTCTATGCGATGCTGATCATTGGCATCGCGGTCATCTTCAAATCTGTCGGACCGCCGGTCAGCGGCTTTACCTGGCGCGAGCGCTTTGCATCCCTGCCGCCCGCGCTGCCGATTGTGGCGGTGGTCGTGATCATCATCTTCTTTGTCTACAACCCCTTTGGCGATGCTTGGGGCACCCCCACCGAAGGCGGCGCAGTGGGCGCATTTATCATCTTCCTGATGGCGCTTTATCGCGGCATGCGCTGGGGGCAGCTGAAAGAGGCGCTGCTGGAAACAGCGAAACTGACGGTGATGATTTTCACCATCATCTGGGGCGTTCTGATCTATGTACGGTTCTTGGGCTTTGCCGAACTGCCTGATGCCTTTGCCGATTGGATCACCTCGCTGGAAATGTCGCCATTGGTGATCTTGGTCTGTATCCTTTTGGCCTATGCGGTACTGGGCATGTTCATGGATGCGATCGGGATGCTGCTGCTGACATTGCCTGTGGTCTATCCGGCGGTGATGGCCCTGAACGGCGGTGAGGCGGTTGCGGCGGCAGACAGTGCCTTTGGCATGTCCGGTCCAATGTGCGCGATCTGGTTCGGGATACTGGTGGTCAAAATGGCAGAGTTCTGCCTGATCACCCCGCCCATAGGCCTCAACTGTTTCGTTGTTGCCGGCGTGCGTGATGATCTGACGGTTCAAGATGTGTTCCGTGGCGTGATGCCGTTCTTCGTCGCCGATGCCGTGACAATCGCCTTGCTGGTGGCCTTTCCGGGGATCGTCCTGTGGCTGCCCTCGCTGGTGAGCTGATCGCCTGACGCGGAGGCTTTGGCAGGGCAATACCTCTCAGCGGCAGGGCGGCTCTATTGTTGCCCTGCCCAATTTGTTCTAATCCACGGGCTGACCCGACCCAAGCACAGAGCGCCCATGCAACATCTGTCCAACACCCTCGACTGGCACGCCCGCCTGTCCGTCGCACCGATGATGGATGGGAAGGGGAGTGGAGAATAAATTATGAAAAACAATGGATTACATGTTAATCGGATTGGGTGTTGTTCCGAAAGTTGTTCCCATGGTGCTGCAGGATGGCAGCGAACACTCATTGCTTATCCGGCAAGAAGCAAATGGGAATTCGAATGAAGCTAACCAAATATCTGGATGCTGACAAAGCGCGCCTCGCCTTAGAGAACCAAGGGCTTTGGTTCACGAGGGCACGTAACTGGTCCAGTATTGATCCTCAGGAAACCGCGATCATGCCCGCGCTCGAAAGGTATCTGGACCGAGCATATGGCGAGGATCTTAGGAAGTATTTGTTTCTCGCGATGTGCGAGTTTCAAAGCGGCTGGGTTTGGGGAAGCTGTTTTTCCAAGTCGACGGAAGTCAGTGATCACATGTGGCATGAGTTTGGTGGTGGAGAATTGAAACCTGGGGTGGTCTTAACCATTGACCGCGATTTTCTTTTCGAAGCCGTTGCCAATGCGTGCTTGTTCGATGCTAATGACCCTTCCCGGGGCTACGTTAAGGTTGAGCCGGTCGTCTATCTGGACGATGAACAATTTACTTCTTTGGAAGTGCTTGGTGATCCCAACAAGTATCAGGGTGGGATGTTCGAAGCTGGAGTTTATTATAAGAGTTATCGCTTCCGAAACGAAAATGAAGTTCGTGCCATTATATCGCGCAATGCTCGCTTCGATTTCGCATTGAAGGACTATTGTGAGAGAACTGGAATTCCAATTGGGCCAGCAAGTCAACCTGTTGAGAAAGATCGAATTTCGTTTGTTTTGAGCTACGGCCCAGAACACTCGAAGCACAATTGGGGGGTATCACTGAGCCGCGAGAACCTTTTCGAGTTTCGGGAAGAATTGCGATCAGACCGCTTTCAGACCGCCAAGGACTGGAATGGCTTTTACGTGCCGATTGTTGATGGAATGATTGAAGACGTGCGGGTGTCTCCGTTTGCTGGTCACATGACGAGGAGCAAATTGCTTGATTTGGCAAACCAACTGAAGAATGCAAAGCAGCTTTAGGAATGACTGGTCCATCCCATCTAGGATGGGACGGACAAAGCGGAACAACACGCAACATCTCGGAACAACTTTTGTTGTTCCTACTGTATATTGTGGCTCATTTTCGATCGTTTTGTATGCTAAAAGGCGCGGAACCGAAATTTAGGATGCGCTAAGTGGCTGTGAATAATAAACAAAAAATAGAGCGTAGCGCGCGTTTGAGCGTTGCGCCAATGATGGACTGGACGGACCGCCATTGCCGGTACCTGCACCGATTGCTGAGCCGGAATACGCTGCTGTACACCGAAATGGTCACTTCGCCCGCATTGGTGCGGGGCGGGGCGCTCCATCTGTTGGACTTTGACGCCTCTGAACATCCCGTGGCCCTGCAACTGGGCGGGTCAGACCCGGCGGAACTGGCAGAGGCGGCGCGGCTGGGGGCGCAGGCGGGTTATGACGAGATCAACCTCAATGTGGGTTGCCCGTCGGACCGGGTACAATCGGGGCTCTTTGGTGCGGTGCTGATGGAGAACCCTGCGCTTGTGGCCCGCTGTGTGTCGGCCATGCGGGCCGCGGTGGATGTGGATGTGACCGTGAAATGCCGGATTGGCGTGGACGATCAAGACCCCGAAGAGATCTTGCCGGAGTTTCTTGCAAGGGTCATTGCAACAGGCTGTACCCGCGTCAGTATCCATGCCCGCAAAGCCTGGCTTCAGGGTCTGTCACCCAAGGAAAACCGCGACATCCCGCCGCTGGATTATCCGCTGGTCCACCGTATGAAAGAGCTGTTCCCAAATCTGCATATTTCGGTCAACGGCGGAATCACTTCGCTTGATGAGGCCCAAACGTTTCTGGACGCTGGGTTGGACGGGGTGATGATCGGGCGCAGCGCCTACCACAGCCCGGCCGATATTCTGTGCCAGGCAGATCGGCGGATTTATGGCGATGGTGCCGACACAACGCCCGAAGAGGCCGTACGGGCCATGGTGCCCTATATCGAGGCGCATCTGGACAGCGGCGGGCGTTTGCATCAGATCACCCGCCACATGCTGGGTCTCTTTGCAGGGCGTCCCGGCGCACGTATCTGGCGGCGGACGCTGTCCGAAGGTGTCAGTAAACCGGGGGCCGATGTGTCACTGGTGCTCGAAGCGCTGGAGCAGATCGAGACACTGGCACAGACCCGCGAAGCGGTGTAGCAAAACCAAGACCCTGAGGGAGAGTGCAAATGCCGGAGACCGCTTTGCTGTTACAGATGGCCCTGATGTTGATGGCCATCGGCGCCTTTGCCGGGGTGTTGGCCGGATTGCTCGGCGTGGGCGGTGGCATCGTCTTGGTCCCTGCATTTTTCTATGCGTTTCAAACCCTTGGCTATGATGGCCCGCAATTGATGCAAATGTGCCTCGCGACATCTTTGGCGACAATCATCGTCACTTCCCTACGGTCCGTGCACAGCCACAACAAAAAGGGCGCGGTGGATTGGCAGATCCTGCGGAGCTGGGCACCGGGGATTGTGATCGGCGCAATCATCGGCATGCTATTGGTGGCACAGCTGCGGTCCGGCACCTTGCAGGCGATCTTTGGTGCTCTGGCCTTGATCGTGGGCCTCTACATGGGCTTTGGTCGCGCCGAATGGCGGCTGGGGCAAGCGATGCCAACGGGTGGTTTGCGGGCGTTTCTGTCCCCCAGTGTCGGGTTTCTATCGGTTCTGATGGGCATTGGTGGCGGCAGTTTTGGGGTGCCGCTGATGAGCCTGTTTAACACGCCCATCCACCGCGCCGTGGCCACCGCCGCCGGATTTGGCGTGCTGATCGCGGTGCCCTCGGTGATCGGTTTCCTGTTCGTGGATATGCAGTCGGGCAAGCCGCCGCTGACCCTTGGCGCGGTCAATCTGGTGGCCTTTGCAATCATCATTGCGATGACCCTGATCACCGCACCCTTGGGGGTGAGACTGGCCCATGCGATGGACCCAAAACCGCTCAAACGGGTGTTTGCGGTGTTTCTGGTGCTGGTGGCCATCAATATGCTGCGCAAGGCGCTGGGGTGGTAAGGGATCTGCGGAGCAAAGGCTTTGCCGTCTTTGAACCTGATGACGCGACCCGAAACTGGGCGCAGGCCGCGTGGCAAGTGGCCAAGGCGGTTGCCGCTGATCCGAAGGTGCAGGAGGTCAATCTGCGTCATGGCAAGACATGGTTTGTCGGGGTGGATGCCTTGCCCAATGCGCCGGATGGATCGGTTTCCGGCGTGCCCCTGACGGGTCCATGGCAAGATCATATTGCGCCGCCCGCAGAATGGCACCGCGCCCAGCTCTCTATTGTCTATCCCGGCTATCCCAAAAGGGATGCCGATGAAGGTGATGGCAACCACCGATACCGCGTGACCCGCTTTGCCGCGCATGTGGATGGCTTGTTGGCCATGGGGCCAGATCGCCGCCGGTATATGCAGGAACCGCACGGGTTTATTCTTGGTCTGCCCCTGAACCAAAGCGATGCTGCGCCGCTGATGGTCTGGCCCGGAAGTCATAAGATCATGGGGCAGGCATTTCGGGCAGAAATCGGCAAACGCGATCCGAAGACTGTCGATATTACAGACGCTTATCATGCGGCCCGCCGCGCGGTCTTTGACAGTATCACCCCCACGCCGGTGCGGGCCGCGCCGGGGCAATCGATCTTGCTGCATCGGCATTTGCTGCACGGTGTCGGCCCATGGGGGCCGCAGGATATTGCGCCGCCCGAAGGCCGGATGATTGCCTATTTCAGACCTGAAATTGCACCCGTAGACTGGCTTTCGTAGGATAATTCCACCCGCCAAAGTAGAATTTTTACCCACAATCACCTTGGGGTCGCCACAATGTTGCCATTTCGGAAACGATAATAGCCAGTGTCGAAACAATGCTATTGAGGCATCACGCTATGAAAATCATTCTGACAGGACCGCAGGGCAATCTGGCATATTACGCCCGGCAAACACCGCGCAGAACCAAACGTGCGTTTGGCTTTCAGGGACGGTTCAAGCATCAGCAAGCGCTTGGTTTTGCCCGGCTTCCGGCATTTGGTGCCAATGGCAATCACGCGCCTACAGGGTATGAGGGTGCCGTGACGTCAAATCTGGCTTTGGAACTGCTGTTCAACATCGCTGGCAAGCGCTGAACCTCCTAAATCGACTACCGCCGGGCCATCCGCGCTGCGCGCCCGCCGCGCCGCTTGCCAAATGCACCGGCCCGCGACGGCAATTCCGCCATGACCTCGCGCCGCTCTTCGGGGCTCATGCGTGACCAACGGCCAATCTCATCAATTGATCGCAAACAACCGGTGCACAGCCGCGCCTCGGGATGCACCACGCAGATCTTGATGCAGGGGCTTTCGACCTCGTCGCGCTTCCAGATCTCGTCTGTCATTCCTGATCTCCCTGCCGCCGTATCACTGCCATCCGGTCCAGCACCCCCTGAAGGATATACCCGGCCGCCACATGGTCGATCACCTCTGCGCGACGTTTGCGTGTCGTATCTGCCTCAAGCAAGGCGCGTTCGGCGGCTACAGTGGACAGGCGCTCATCCCAGAATGTGATCGGCAAGGGGGCCAACTTGTCAAAGTTGCGGGCAAAGGCGCGTGTGGATTGGCATCGCGGCCCTTCGGAGCCATCCATATTACGCGGCAGGCCCAGCACCAGACCACCAATGCGCCGGTCGTTGATGATCTCGGTCAGGCGCGCCGCATCCAGCCCGAATTTCTTGCGCCGAACCGTTTCCAGCGGGGAGGCAACGCTGTGAAAGCTGTCACTGACCGCAACGCCGATGGTCTTTTCTCCAAGATCAAGACCGATCAGCGCCTGCATCGGGGGCAGGGCGGCAACAAAATCGGTGATGTCTTCGTAGATCATTCCGCCACCCCGGCCTGGCTGCCTGCGTTTCGGATGATGTCCAACGCGCCGGGGTTGCCGGCAAAGACCTGCATGGCGTTGTTAAAGATTGCCAGTGCCTGTTCGCTTTGTCCCAATACACCCAGCGATGTGATCATCCGCGCCCAGTCTTCGGGCGGCCCGCCTTCGGTGGCCAATCTGTCGGACAGACCCTCCACCATGCCGCCGATCATCTCCATGCGTTCAGCGGCGGTCATTTCTCCGGCGGCTTCGATATCTTCGGCGGAGGGGCCTTTGGCCGCACCGTTGCCGATTGCGGGCAGGCTATAGCGGGTTTCACCGGCAAGCGCGGCAACCTCCATGATCTGTCCCTTGATCGGTTCTATCCATGGGGCATCAGCCGGGCCGCGCCGCAACAAGGCATTCCAGATGCGGAAAGAAATATCGGGACGGCCATTCTGCACCATCATCAGCCCGACGTAATACTGCGCACGCCCGTCTTCGGGATCGGCATCCAGTGCAGCGCTGAGCGCCTGTTCCGCCTCGGGCGACACATATCCCCCAGCCGCCATCACCATCAGTTCGGCAAAATCAGTGATCTCGCTGGCGGTCGCGTCTGTGCCCTTTATCTGCAGGACACGGCGCTGTGCCTCGGCGGCCCCGGCGAAATTGCCAATGCTTGCCTCGTTCTGGGCCAGCAATTGTTGCCCTTGCAAATCATCAGGCCGCTGCGCCACGGTTTCGCGCAGCTTTTCCATCAGCTCTACGTAACGCGGGCTGAGATCTTGCGCCGGGGGCAGGGGCGGCATCCGGTCCAGCGCCTCTTGCTGGCCGGGGCGGGTTTTGCGCATTTCTTCGGCAAAGGCGATCCGGTCGGCCAGCGCCAGATCACCATAGCCCGGTTGCCCGATGCGGAAATACAGCGCCAGACTGCCTGCAACCACCAACAGCGCCACCAATGCGATCACCACAGGTTTTGGCCCCGTGCCCGCTGCTGCGCCCGATTGCAGCGCCGTGTCGGCGGCCAGAATACGGCGTGAAATCTCTGTTTTGATGCGGCCCGCGTCCTCGGCGGGCACAACCCCGCGTGCGACGTCCCGCTCCACCTCGGCCAGTTGGTCGCGGTACACCTGCATGTCAAAGCTGGCCGCATCTGCGACGTCGCCGCCGTCATTTCGGATCAGCGCCCGGATCAACAAAAGCGAAACAACAGCCGTCATGGCCAAGGTGATGATCCAGAATGTCATGTGTCGCCCTGCTAGATTCTCTGCCTCACACACCTAATCAATGGGACCGCATGAAAAAAGGGGACAATTCGCCCTCCCGGCCCACGCAGAGTGCCGCGCGATTTCTCAATCCACATCCATGTCGCAAATCCGTCAAGGAATGCCGTGGTGAGTATCCTTTTTTCTGGGTATATCTTCAGAACAGAAACAGCCGTCCCAGACGGCATCGAATCTTATTCCGTGGCCCAATCTAGGGGTGCCGGTTCCCTGTCGGAGAAGACCGCAATGAAAAAATACTCCGTTTTTGCCGTGGCCCGCGAGGCAATGCGCCATCACACTGGTTGGAACCGCGCATGGCGCGATGCACAACCCAAGAAACGTTATGATGTGATCATAATCGGTGCGGGCGGGCATGGTCTTGCAACCGCCTATTACTTGGGCAAGAACTTTGGCATCACCAATGTTGCAATCCTGGAAAAAGGCTGGCTGGGTGGTGGCAATACCGGTCGGAACACCACGATCATCCGGTCAAACTACCTGCAAGATCCCTCGGCAGCGATCTACGAAAAGGCCCGGTCCCTTTACGAGACCATGAGCCAGGATCTGAACTACAACGTCATGTTTTCGCCGCGCGGCGTGATCATGCTGGCGCAAACCGAACATGAGGTGCGCGGCTACAAGCGGACCGCCCATGCCAATATGCTGCAAGGGGTGACCACCGAATTCATCGGCCCTGAAAAGGTCAAGGAACTGGTGCCGATCATCAATCTGGATGGCCCGCGCTATCCGGTTCTGGGCGGCCTGTGGCAGGCACGCGGCGGCACAGCGCGGCACGATGCGGTGGCCTGGGGTTATGCACGGGCCTGTTCCGACATGGGCATGGACGTGATCCAGAAATGCGAAGTCACCGGCATCCGACAGGAGAACGGCAAGGTTGTGGGCGTCAGCACCAACCGCGGCGATATCGACTGTGACAAGCTGGGCATGGTGGTTGCAGGGCATTCGGGCCATCTGGCCGATATGGCCGGTTTCCGTCTGCCAATCGAATCTGTTGCGCTTCAGGCGCTGGTGTCAGAGCCGATCAAACCCTGCATGGACGTGGTTGTGATGGCCAATACCGTGCACGGCTATATGTCGCAATCTGACAAGGGCGAAATGGTCATCGGTGGCGGCACCGACGGCTATAACAACTATACCCAGCGCGGCAGTTTCCACCACATCGAAGAAACCGTGCGGGCCTTGGTCGAGACCTTTCCGATGGTGTCGCGCCTCAAGATGCTGCGCCAATGGGGCGGCATCGTGGATGTAACCGGTGACCGCTCGCCGATCCTCAGCAAAACGCCCGTCGAGGGCATTTTCATCAACAGCGGCTGGGGCACCGGCGGGTTCAAGGCGATCCCCGGATCTGGCTGGGGTTTTGCCGAATTGATGGCCAAGGGCCATTCGCCGCTGACCGAAGCCTTTGGTCTGAACCGCTTCCAAGAGGGCCGGTTCATTGATGAAAGCGTTGCAGCGGGCGTGGCGCACTGATGAACCTATCCTGTTCATATCAGGACCAAATGTCGGCGCTGCGGAACCTTTCCGCAGGGCGGGGCGTTGTTGTTGCGATATCCAGATCAAAAGGAGACGCACAATGGCACACCCCGATCACACCGTTTCGGAACGCACAACCACAACAACCACCACAAACACCGGTGGCGCAGGCATGGGCTTTGTCCTTGGTGCCGTCGTCGTGGTCGTCGCGGTCCTGGCTTATGTTGTCTTTGCGAGCGGCGAAAGCAGCGGCGCGGATGACGTCAACATCACCATCGAAGGGGCAGGCGACGCCGTTCAAGGCGCAGCCGAAGCCGTCGAAGGGGCCGCAACAGCCTCGGAATGATTTGTCATTCCTTAAGGGTTTCATGACATGGATCAGTCCCGCAGCTGGGGCTGATCAACCTGTTCACGATGCGTCGTTTTTCGCCAAAACCGCGTCGGCCAATCCCAGCCAAATATCAAACGGCAAGCAGCAAAAGCTTGCGTTAAATGCGCATGATGGCATCCTTGATGCATCAGCACAGGAGATTGAACCATGGCTGGAGAGACCATTCACAACGGCGGAACCAAACGCGGAGTTATCATCGCGCTTGTCGTTCTTGGGGTCTTTGTCGCGGGCATCGCAATGCTCGGCAACGGCTCTGCGCCCAGTGGCACCTCCTCAGGCACGGCAGCGTCAGACAGCAACTGACGCTCGGCTCGGCCCGACAGTAACACCCGCGCCAGCCCGGCAGGCCGCCCGGCTGCAAGGGTCCGCTTTTGCAAAAATCAGGTCAACGGTGATGCGTATCCGTGCGGATCACGTCGGTGATATGCTCACGCAGTATTTCGGTGTGCGGATCCGCTTGCCGCGCCTTGTTCAGATCATGCTTGAGCAAGATGCGCTTGCTGCGCCATTCGTAAATTGCGATGCCGACGCCGGCCAGCGCCACGGCGCCAAGAACAAGATACAAAACAATCATTCCATCAAGATGGGCCTTTCACGCCCAATTCTCAAGCCCGGAGCCGCGCTATGCTGATCCTGACCTGTCCCGTTTGCGGGGTCACCGCAGAAGAAACCGAATTCCATGCTGGCGGCGAGGCGCATCTCAAACGCTTTGGCCCCGGTTCGACGGATGACGAGTTTGAAAACTATCTGTTCATGCGGGCCAACCCCAAGGGCGTACATTTTGAACGCTGGCGCCACAACAACGGCTGCGGCAAGTGGTTTCATGTCGCCCGTGACACCACCACGCTTGAGGTTTTCACCAGCTATTCGGCGCAAACGGTTTCTCCGCCGCAAGAGGTTCTTGATCTCATCGAAGACCGCCGGCCCGGTTGGTCCAAAGGCCGCGGCGCGTGATGCGCGGTCTGTCATTCGTCCTTTTTTCTGATTTCTCCGCTATCAAGGAGCCCCGCTCATGAGCACAAGACTTGCCACAGGTGGCCGCCTGCTGAACACTGACAAACCGGTCAATTTTTCCTTCAACGGCAAACAGATGCGCGGTTATGAGGGCGATACGCTGGCCTCGGCCTTGTTGGCCAACGACCAGATGTTGATGGGCCGTTCGTTCAAATACCACCGCCCGCGCGGCGTGGTCGCTTCCGGCGCGGAAGAACCCAACGGCCTGGTCAATCTGGGGTCCGAGGGCAAATTTGAGCCGAACCAGCGTGTCACCACCACCGAGATTTTCGAGGGGCTTGAGGTAACGAGCCAGAACCATTGGCCCAGCCTTGAATTTGACGTTGGCGCGATCAACAAACACCTCAGCCGGTTCCTGCCTGCGGGGTTCTACTACAAGATGTTCATGTACCCCCGCGCCGCTTGGAAACATGTGTACGAGCCGATCATCCGACATTCCGCCGGTCTGGGCAAAGCGCCCAAAAACACCGACGTGGACACCTATGAGCATTTCTATGCCTTCTGTGATGTTCTGGTGATTGGTGGCGGTGTGGCCGGGCTTGAGGCCGCGCGAACCGCCGGCCTCAGTGGTGCCAAAGTGCTGCTTCTGGAGCAGACCGAACATTGGGGCGGTCGTGCGCCAGTGGATGGCGGTACGGTTGACGGCAAACCCGCCGCGGAATTTGTCGATGACCTGGTTGCAGATTTGCAGGGCATGGAGAATGTCCAGATGCGCAGCCGCACCATGGGGGCAGGGGTTTATGACCACGGTTATGTGCTCGGCTATGAACGCCTGACGGACCACGCGCCACAAAAGGCCGGCCCGCGTCACCGCCTGTGGCGCATCCGCGCCGGTCATGTGATCACCGCAACCGGCGCGATTGAACGCCCGCTCAGCTTTGCGGGCAATGACATTCCCGGCGTGATGCTAGCCGCTGCTGTGCGCGACTATGTGGTCAACTGGGGCGTGTCGATTGGCGATCGCACCGTGGTCGTGACCAACAATGACAATGCCTATCTTACCGCGATTGCGCTAAAACATGCGGGGCTTGATGTGCCCGCGATCCTCGATGCGCGGGTGCTGCCGCAAGACAGCATGCTGATGGCGCAGGCCAAGGCTTTGGGCATACGGGTGATGATGGGCCACGCGATTGCCTCCGTCAAATGCGGCAAGCGGGTCACAGGCGTGAGCGTTTGTTCGCAAGCGGGCGAAGGCGCTGTGCTGGAAGAGATCGCCTGTGATGCCGTGGCCATGTCTGGCGGCTGGTCTCCGGTGGTGCACCTGTGGTCCCATTGTGGCGGCAAACTGCGCTGGGACACGACGCAGGCCTGCTTTAGCCCCGATCTGGACAACCCGCCTAAAGGCGCAGACGGCATGGGTTTTGTGACCCCGGCAGGCGCGGCATCGGGCATGTTCCCGCTTGATGATGTGCTCTGTGATGCTCATGCGGCGGCCGATGGCGTTGTCACCAGCCTTGGCTTCAAACTGCCCAAGGATGCAGCTGCCCCAAGCGCCGAACGCCGTGAAGAGGCGCCGATGGCCCCTGTATGGCTGATGCCGCAGGGCGCAAACGTCAAACTGCGTGAAAAGACATGGCTTGATTATCAGAACGACGTGAAAGTGTCGGACGTGCGTCTGGCCGCCCAAGAAGGCTTCGTTTCAGTCGAACACGCCAAGCGCTATACCACCTTGGGCATGGCGACGGATCAAGGTAAGCTGAGTAACATCAACGGCTTGGCTACGTTGGCCGGGGCGCTGGACGCGGATATCCCTACGGTTGGCACCACCACATTCCGCCCGCCCTATCACCCGATTTCGATGGCCTCCATCGGCGGTGAGGCGCGCGGTCCGGTGTTCCAGCCCATCCGCCGCACACCGATGCATGACTGGCACGAGGCCAATGGTGCGGAGTTCGAACCGGTCGGCCAGTGGCGTCGCCCCTATGCCTTCAAACGTGGCAACGAAACCACTCATGACGCGGTCAACCGCGAGGTCAAGAACACCCGGACCAACATGGGCCTGCTCGATGCCTCCACCCTTGGCAAGATCATCGTCAAAGGGCCGGACGCGGGCAAATTCCTCGACATGCTCTACACCAACATGATGTCGACCCTGAAGCCGGGCAAATGCCGCTACGGCCTGATGTGCAGCGAGAACGGTTTTCTGATCGACGATGGCGTGGTTGCGCGGATCGATGAGGATACATGGCTGTGCCACACAACCACCGGCGGCGCGGAAACCATCCATGGTCACATGGAAGAATGGTTGCAAACCGAATGGTGGGATTGGGATGTCTATGTGGCCAATGTGACCGAACAATACGCACAGGTTGCGGTCGTTGGCCCCAACGCCCGCAAATGCCTTGAAAAACTGGGCGGCACCGATGTCTCGAAAGAGGCGCTTGGCTTTATGGAGTGGGTCGATGGTGAATTGGGCGGTTTCAAATGTCGCATTTACCGGATCTCTTTCTCGGGCGAGCTGTCTTACGAGATCGCCGTGGATGCCAGCCATGGGCAGGCCTTCTGGGATGCGCTGATGGTGGCGGGCAATGATCTGGGCGTGATGCCTTATGGCACCGAATGTCTGCACATTCTGCGCGCTGAAAAGGGCTTTATCATGATCGGGGACGAGACCGACGGCACCGTGATCCCGCAGGATCTGGGCCTGCACTGGGCCTTGTCGAAAAAGAAAGAAGACTATCTGGGCAAACGGGCGCAGGAACGCAGCCATATGGCGGATCCTACCCGGTGGAAGCTGGTCGGCCTTGAAACCACCGATGGCAGCACCTTGCCGGATGGTGCCTATGCGGTGGGCGAAGGCACCAATGCAAACGGCCAGCGCAATATGATCGGTCGGGTCACATCGACCTATCATTCGGCCAATCTGGACCGCGGCATTGCCATGGGTCTGGTGCTCAACGGGCCGGACCGCATGGGCGAGGTCATCGACTTCCCCGGCACCGATGGCAAGACCTACCACGCCCGTATCGTGGACCCTGTATTTTATGACAAAGAAGGGGAGAAGCAGAATGTCTGAGCCCGTCACAGCCCTGAACAATGCCAGCGAAACCAATGGCATCGCCGCGATCCGCGAGTTGGGTCCGCTGGGTATGATCACCCTGCGCGGTGATCTGTCTGCCGCTTATCTGCGCACCCTCACGACCAAGCTGACGGGCGCAAAATTTCCCGATGTGCGGGAATGTCATGTGGATGGCGAGAACGGATTGGCGTGGATGTCACCGGATGAATTGCTGGTGATGTGTCCCTATGCAGAGGCGAACGGTCATGTGGCCCGCATGAGCGAAGCCCTGTCAGGGAAACATGCGTTGGTGGCCAATGTGTCAGACGCCCGCGCGGTTTTTGAAGTCAAAGGCCCCAATGCCCGTGAGGTAATGGCCAAACTGGCCCCTGTGGACCTGGCGCCCGCAAGCTTCACCCCCGGCATGTTCCGCCGCAGCCGGATGGCACAGGTGCCCGCCGCCTTCTGGATGCGCGACGCAGAGACCTTTCAGATCATCTGTTTCCGCTCCGTCGCGCAATACATGTTTGACCTGCTCAAGATCGCGGCGCAGCCGGGGTCGGAAGTTGGGCATTTCTGACAATCGAAATGCCAGTTTCGCGATAGATTTGAAAATGGGCGGCATTACCAAACGGTAATTTGCCGCCCATTTTCACTTTTGGGTTGTGTCTCAGGTGTACAGTGATATTCACACCTTAAAACACAACTGAAAGATGAATAAATGACTCGTTTTTTCCTTGCCGCCATGACGGCTCTCGCTTTGCCAATGGGCGCGATGGCTGAAGCCTACGATTGTGAAACCAAGCATTTTGGTAGTGGAGGCTGGGTGCCTGAGCGGATTATTCTTGCGTATGACACCGAGGCCAAGGTCGGATCGGCCTTTGATTCGATGATCAATCATCTTCACAAAGCGCCCATTCCAGTTGATTGGTCCGCACGCTCTGACACGTCTTTTACTTTCAAGTGGAAATTGCGAGGCCTCAAGGCGACAAACGGCGGCAAAGGCATCAACAGCTATCGCGTCACGCTATTCACATCTCTAAACAAGTTCACTTTGAGCGGGCAGCGTCATGGTTATGACAATGTGATCAGTGCCTCGGGCACCTGCAAAAAGATCAAGTAGACTAGGATGATGTGATGAAGAATTTTTTGTTTTCTGTCGTTGCTATGTCTCTTCTTGCGAAAGCTGCGGCGGCATCCCCCGGTTATATGTATGACTGCGACCTGCAGGGTACCGATAAGGCCTATGGCTGGATCACGCCCAAAATGGCCTTTGTCGTTGAAGAACAAAGCGACGTGAAGGTCGTGGATGGGGTGGTGCTGCACTTCAACAACGCCCCACTTGAAACCAAAGTTCTGAGGAACGACGGCAAGCGGATGATCCTCAGATGGGTGGTGACAAACGCAAAAGCCGACAGCGGCCGCACCTTCAACAACTTTCGATACCGCGCCTCTCTGAGCAAGAGTTCGGGCAAGGTCGAAGTCACTGCAATACCGGCCCATTATGACACCGGTGTGCGTGCGACAGGGGTTTGCAAGAAACGGACGAAATAACGCCTATAGCCTCCATTTGCACGACTGGACCTTGACGAATGCCCTTCAGGCACTCCATGTGATGCAGACGCAATTTCTAATCAGGAGGCCCACCTCATGGCTTTTTCACTTCCCGATCTTCCTTATGCACACGATGCTCTTGCCTCAAAGGGCATGAGCGCCGAAACCCTCGAATTTCATCACGATAAGCACCACAATGCTTATGTTGTGAACGGCAACAAAGCCATTGAGGGCACCGAATGGGAGGGCAAATCGCTCGAAGAGATCATCAAGGGCACCTATGATGCGGGTGCCGTTGCGCAGAATGGTATCTTCAACAACATCAGCCAGCTTTGGAACCACAACCAGTTCTGGGAAATGATGGGGCCGGATGGCAATGCGATGCCGGGCGAGCTTGAAAAAGCGATCAACGAAAGCTTTGGTTCTGTCGACAAGATGAAAGACGAATTCAAAGCGGCTGGCGCGGGTCAGTTCGGCTCTGGCTGGGCATGGCTCGTCAAGGACACCGACGGTGGTTTGAAAGTGACCAAAACAGAAAATGGCGTGAACCCGCTGTGCTTTGGCCAGACTGCGCTGCTCGGCTGTGACGTATGGGAGCATTCCTACTACATCGATTTCCGCAATGCGCGTCCGGACTACCTGTCGAACTTCCTCGACAACCTTGTGAACTGGGAAAACGTGGCGTCGCGCCTGTAAGCCCTTTCTAAGTCATGCGCAGCGTGCCGCACGGCCGGCACGCTGCGTCCCGACCAATTTTGGTTGTCGATGCACATCTGCATCCGCCAAGCCGCCGGCATCTATACCTTGCCCATCAACTAGAACCTTCGACAGGTCAGTCACCGCGAGGCGATCTTGGCTGACCTGAGCCGGGCGCCACCCGGCGAGTTCCGTCCATGATTTCGGCTTGAGAAACAGCGTTCAGACAGACCTCGCAATGGAACTACTCCGCCCCCCAAACGTTGATTTTCAGATGGAAATACAACAAACAGGAGGCCCCCATGGCAGAGCGACACCGCTCCAACGACGGCAGCAAAGACAGCGAAAAGATCCTCGGAGACACCACCCGGATCAGCCAGCAAGGCCGCTCCGGCGGAGATTTGCAACGCGATGTGGCGACGCAGGATGAGGAAAAACGCGCCAAGGAACGCCCCGCTGGCGCGACCCGCGTCACCGGCCAAGACAAACGCAACCATGGAGATGCAGCATGACCCAGATCGACAATGGCACTTGGGTTTTGATCGCAGATGGCGAAAAAGCCCTTTTTCTTGAAAACAAGACGGACGGCCAAGATCCTTTTCTCGAAGTCTTCCGCGAAGAGGAACAGGACAATCCACCCAACCGCGAGCAGGCCGCCAATCGGCCTGGACGGTTCAACGACGGACCTTCCGTGCATCGTTCAGCGGTTGATGATACGGATTGGCATGAACTGGCCAAGGACCGGTTTGCCCATGACCTTGCAGATATTCTCTACAAACAGGCGCACAAGGGCCGGTTCGACAAGCTGGTGATCGTCGCGCCGCCCAACACGTTGGGAGAATTGCGGCAGGAAATGCATCAGGAGGTAACGCAAAAGGTGATCGGCGAAGTGCCCAAAACACTGACCAATCACCCGATTGACGAGATCGAAAAGATCGTGAGCACGGAGTTGGCCGCAGCCTAAGCTTGTGCAATCCGGTGGCGGGGCAGGGGCCTGGCGGCCGGAGACCGGTTTTGGCCCTAGCAGATGTGGCAAACGCGCCACATGATGCAATCTGTTCAGATCACTGATTTGAGCGGCTGTCGCAGGCCATTTTGGGAGGCGGCAGCCGCAGCGCGGTTCCGGCAAGTCCGTCGGCGCCGCTGCCCGGCTTTACGGTCGAAACTTGGACTGGTGGCGCCTGACGCTGGCTTTCCGGCCACTGAAAGTTGGTCGCTGATCCTCGGCCTGGCCGCCCGCCGCAGCATCCAAAAAGACCTGAGGAGATGCCCATTTCGTCAGGTTAAATCGGTTTGAATCTTATCCAATGCAATCGCAGCACTGTCGCAAATCGTGATATATCCAAGCACGCTGGCATCCGCGAAGCCGCGCGCCACGACATGCTCCAGCAATGACATGAGCGGATCCCAATAACCATTTGTATTCACAAGGTAAACGGGTTTCTCATGCAGGCCCAGTTGCCGCCAGGTCAGCACCTCGAACAGCTCGTCCAATGACCCTGCACCGCCGGGCAAGACCGCCACGGCGTCACAGTTCATGAACATCACCTTTTTGCGTTCATGCATGGTTTCCGTCACCACGTAACTGGTCAAATCGGTCTTTCCGACCTCCCAGTCGACAAGGTGTTTGGGGATCACACCAAAGGTCGTTCCACCCGCCGATTGCGCGGCCCGTGCCACGCTTCCCATGAGCCCGACATCGCCCGCACCATAGACCAGCCGCAGGCCCGATTTGGCCAATCCGCGGCCCAAACCTTCTGCGTCTGCGGTATAGGCCGGATCGTCGCCGGGGCGCGATCCACAATAAACGCAAACTGATTTCTGTGCCATGTTGCCTCCTGAGCCAAAAAAAATGCAGCGCTTTGGGGGCGCGTTTTGACCCGTGTTAGACTGCTTGCTAGAAAGGCTCAACCTTGGGGGAACGAAAGTCATGAGCAAGTTTTTGGCCGGTCTGGGTGGCGCGTCAGGCGTCACGGTGGCGGGTGTTATCGGTGTGGTCATCGCGGGAGTGGTGGCATGGGTGCAGTTTGGCCGCGAGGACAGCGTCGCCGTGATACCCGCTGCACAGGTAGAGCCAGACCCCGCGCCGGTGGTGCAGGAGACCGAAACCGCAAGCGCGACCAAGCCGGAAACCGCCCCCGCGCCTGAGGTAAACGTGGACGCGGAGACCCCAACCACAGCAGAGCCAGAAGCCGAAGCCGAAGCCCCCCCGGAAGATCCAGAGGTGGTCCAAGCCCCCCTGCCGCCAGCCTTTGACGAAGTGCGCCGCGAGGCGGACGGGATGACAGTGATCGCCGGACGCGCAGTGCCGGGTGCAGTTGTACAAATCCTTCAAGATGGCGTGCAGATTGCCAAAACCACGGCTGATGGGTCGGGCAAGTTTGCGGCCTTGATGATGATCCTGCCTGACGGAAAGCCGCATGCGTTGTCCTTGTTGCAGGTGATTGACGGGGCAGAGGTCTTGTCGGAGGGCGAGATCATTCTCGCGCCGCTGTCTGCACCTGTGGTGGTGGCAGAGGTCGAAGCGGACGCCGGAGCCGAAGTAGAAGCGGACGCCGGAGCGGACGCCGGAGCCGTAGCGGAAGCCAAAGCCGAAGCGGAAGCGCCAGAAACGGGAACCCAAGCAACAGCGCCACAAACCGTGGATGTGACAGCTGCGGCAGAGCCACCCGCCAAGGCAGGTGAGACGCCGCAGACAGCGCAGATCGCAACGCCGGCAACGCCCGAGCCCACAGCGCAGGTAGCGTCAGAAAACGTGACTCAACCGGCGCCCCAAGTCGCGCAAGCCGGGGAAGAAAGCAGCGAAAGCGCCACGTCTTCGGCAGCGGTCCCGCAGGCGGTGCAGGAGGCTCCCACCGAAACAGCGGAACCGGCAAAAGCGGTCGCCGCAGCAGACGTTGATCCCACCGAAGCACCGAAGGTATCAGAAGCACCTGCCGCGTCAGCCCCCGCAACCGCCGCCACCGCAGAAACAACATCGGAAGAAACGGCTGAAGCTGCACCCGCAGCATCAGAAACTGTGCTAGAGCCGACTGAGACCAAAGTGGCAGAGGCTGCACCGACAGCCGAAGCCAAGGTCGAACCCAAGGCCGAGGATACGCCTAAGGAAGAAGCCCCAGCGCAGGTGGCGGTGCTCAAATCCACCTCGGAAGGTGTTGAATTGCTCAACCCTGCCACGCCGGTGATCGACAACAGCGTCGCACTTGACACGATCAGCTATGCAGACAACGGCGACGTTTTGCTGTCGGGCCGGGCAAAGGGTGACACACGCAGCGTCCGGGCTTATCTGGACAATGCTGCAATCGCCGATTTCCCGGTTGCCGATGACGGGCGTTGGGGCGGTACGGTGCAAGGCATCGCGGCGGGCATCTATACCCTGCGGGTTGACGGGCTTGCCCCATCCGGCAGCGTGACACACCGGCTTGAAACCCCCTTCAAACGTGAATCCCAGACGGTTCTGGCCGAGGCCACGCAAGACCTTGAAGGGCCGATCAAAGCGATCACGGTCCAGAAAGGTGCAACGCTTTGGGCCATTGCGCGGGACCGTTACGGTGACGGGTTGCTTTATGTGCGGGTGTTTGACGCCAACCGGGATGCGATCCGCGACCCTGATCTGATCTACCCCGGACAGGTGTTTGATCTGCCCGACTGATGGAAAAGGGGGCCAGCCCCCATCGCCGCTGCGCGTCGATTCCCCCGGAGGTTTTTTAGCCAAATGAAGACAAGAGCGCCTTTTTCTTCATTTGGCCCTTAAACCTCTGGGGTCCGGGGCAAAGCCCCGGGTGTCTGCTTCAGGCGCTGGCGAGAGTTGGTTCTAGGCCTCAAGAGCCTTGATCATGTCAACGCGGATCGCGTGGCGTCCGCCTTCAAACTCGGCGCTTAGGAAGGCGTCGACGATGCTCAACGCCAGCCCTTCGCCGATCACCCTTGCGCCCAAAGACAGAATGTTGGCGTCATTGTGCTGTCGGATCATCGCGGCCGAGAAGGTGTCAGAGCAGACGCCGCAGCGCACGCCTTTGACCTTGTTGGCCGCCATCATGATCCCTTGACCCGTGCCGCACAGGATGATCCCGAAGCGACAATCGCCCGATGCCACCTTTTGCGCGGCGGCTTCCCCATGATCTGGGTAATGGGTGCTTTCAGGTGTTGTTGGGCCGATATCCACGGCCTCCCACCCAAGCGACGTGATATGCGCGGCAATTGTTTGGCGCAGATCAATAGCCGAGTGGTCACTTGATAGCACGATGCGTTTTGTGGCGGTCATGGAAGGGGCGTCCCGTATTCAAGGCAGATTGGAATGTGCCGCCCTTGGACCACCTGCACATGGGTTTGTCAATTTTGATGGGCGCATTGAGCGCAAAGAGATCAGCCCTCCGTTGCCAGAGACCCATCCGGTTGCGGATATTGGGGTGGCACAAAAGGCCTTTCGCGAAAAGGGTCAGATCGGAAGAATTGTCCTGCAAGTGGGGTGATGAAAGCCGGAAAACACCGCAACCACTGGCAACTGCCGGATCAGCGGCCTATGTAACGGGGAACCCGAACTGGAACTCCTATGCCTTCTGATACTGCCCGCGCCGCGCCTGCCAAATCCGGCGATCCCAAAAAATTACTGAGTGATGCTGAACTGGCCGATCAGGCCGAACGCCAATCGGCGCTTTTGGTGCTGCGCAAGGTGGCGCCCTATTTGTGGCCGTCAAATATGCCGTGGGTCAAACACCGGGTGGTCTGGGCCATGGTGGCACTGGTCGTGTCCAAGTTGATCTCGGTGGCCACGCCATTGTTCTACAAAGGGGCAGTGGACAAGCTGGCGGGTGAAGGCGTGCCGATGCTGGCACTGGGGGCCATTGGCCTGACGGTGGCTTACGGCATGGCGCGGCTTATGACCGTGGGCTTTCAACAGTTGCGCGATGCGATTTTTGCCCGCGTCGCCCAGCGGGCTTTGCGGATGCTGGCGCTAGAGACCTTCAACCATATTCACCGCCTGTCCATGCGCTACCATATCACCCGCAAGACCGGCGGCCTGTCGCGGATCATTGAGCGGGGGGTAAAGGGGGTCGAGTTCCTGCTCAGGTTCTTGCTGTTCTCCATCGGGCCGCTGATCCTTGAGCTGCTGTTGATCGGGGTGATCCTGACGATCCTGTTTGATGCATGGTATCTGGCCATCGTCGCGGTCACCATCGGCCTTTATGTCTGGTTCACCTTTGCCGTGACAGAATGGCGGGTAAAGCTGCGACGCCAGATGAACGATCAGGACACCGATGCCAATCAAAAGGCCATCGACAGCCTGCTGAATTATGAAACCGTCAAATATTTCGGGGCCGAGGCGCGCGAGGCCGCCCGCTATGATGCGGCGATGGAAGGCTATGAGGTTGCCGCGATCAAGACCAACTATTCGCTGGCGTTCCTGAACTTTGGTCAATCCCTGATCATCACCTGCGGTCTGGTTGGCGTCATGGTGCTGGCCGCGGTTGGTGTGCAGAACGGCACATTGACGGTGGGCGATTTTGTCATGGTCAACGCCTATATGGTGCAGATCACCGTGCCGTTGAATTTCCTTGGCACGGTGTATCGCGAAATCCGTCAGGCCTTGGTGGACATGGGCCAGATGTTTGGCCTTTTGGAACAACCGGCCGAGATCAGGGACCGCGACGATGCCCCGGATCTCAAGGTCAATGGCGGTCAGGTCACATTGGAAAACGTGGTTTTTGGCTATGACCCGGACCGGACCATCCTCAGCGGCGTGACCATTGATGCCAAACCGGGGCAAACCGTTGCGATTGTGGGTTCTACCGGATCGGGCAAATCAACCATCGGGCGGCTGCTCTTCCGGTTTTATGACGTGCAATCCGGCGCGGTGAAAATCGACGGGCAGGACGTGCGGGATGTGACCCAGTTGAGCCTGCATCAGGCCATCGGGGTGGTGCCGCAGGACACGGTGCTGTTCAATGACACGATCCGCTACAACATTGCCTATGGACGCGATGGGGCCAGCCAGGAAGAGGTCGAAGCGGCTGCAAAAGACGCGCAGATCCACGACTTTATTGTCGGCCTGCCCGATGGCTATGACACCACGGTGGGTGAGCGTGGCCTGAAACTGTCAGGCGGCGAGAAACAGCGGGTGGGCATTGCGCGGACCTTGTTGAAAGACCCGCCGATCCTGCTGCTGGATGAGGCGACCTCGGCGCTGGACAGCGAGACAGAGCATGAAATTCAGGACGCTTTGATGCGGGCCGGGCAGGGGCGCACGGTTCTGACCATCGCGCACCGGTTGAGCACAATTGCAGATGCTGATCTGATTGTGGTTTTGGAAAAGGGCAAGGTTGTTGAGCAAGGGCGGCACGACGCATTGCTGGAGCAGGATGGCCGCTATGCGCAGCTGTGGCATCGCCAGCAGGCCGAAGAGGGCTAATCGCTGCATCATCGCAGGGGAGTGTGCTTGTCGCTCGGGCGGGATTGAGTTTTTCTTGCCAAATGAAGCAGGGGCGTGGTGGTCCGCCGTGACTGCGGTGATTGTTACTCAGGGTCTGGACCCATTTATTCAGTTCTTGCGGCGGTGCCCGCGCTTGTTGCACTCACAAACGAAATCGCCCGCAGTGTTGCGCACTGCGGGCGATTTTGGTTTTGGGGCAGCTGTGAGGGCCGGAGTCCAGACGAAGGCGCGGTTGCTATTCCGCTGGGGTAGGCGCCGCGGCGGTGCTGTCATCCCAGATGATCTCATGGGTGTTTTTGCGCCGGGCGTCCCGTTGCAGCGACCAGTCTTGCGCGGCGCGGCTGGCCCGGCCCAGTGACATCTTGGCCAGCAGACGTGCCACCCAACGGATATAGGTCGTCGCCCAGACCCGGATGGCCAGCATTGACGGCGTGACAATCAGGGTCAGCACGGTTGCAATCCCAAGGCCAAAGACCACAGCCGTTGCCAGCTGTTTCCACCAAAGCGCGGTTGGGCTGTCGATGGTATAGCCACCTTCGGCAAAGTTCAGACTAAGCCCGAACATCATCGGTGCGAGGCCCGCCATTGTTGTGATCGTGGTCAGGAGCACCGGCCGGATCCGCGCCTGCGCGGTGCGGATGATTGCCTCAATCCGGGGCATGTAGCGTTCATATTCCTGGTAGGTGTCGATCAGGATGATGTTGTTGTTCACCACAATCCCCGCAAGCGCGACAATGCCGGTGCCGGTCATGATGATCGAGAAGGTTTGATCCATCACCAGCATCCCGATCAGCACGCCCGTGGTCGACAGAACCACCGCCAACAGCACCAGAACCGCATTATAGAACGAGTTGAACTGCGCCAGCAGGATGATGAACATCAGACCGAGCGCGGCGGTAAAGGCCGAGCTGAGGAAGGCCTGGCTTTCCGCCTGATCTTCCTGGTCTCCGGTCCATTCATAGGTCACGCCCAGGCCCAGCGGCTTGGTGTCCAGCCATTTGGTGATCTCGGCGATCCGTTCGTTGGGATTGATCGGAACCAGACGAAGTTCGCCCGCCGACAGTCCGGCTTGCAGATCCGTATCGCCCGCCGCCTCTGTACGGTCGGTGATCTTGTAGGCGATGCCATCGACGGTTCTGATATCCGCGTCATTGCCCGCGGGGCGCAGAGTGGCGAGGGTCACTGTCGCATCGGTCCGCTCGGTGCCGGTGGATTTGACCAGCTTCATCAGGCCGGGCGCCACGTCCGCCTTGACATCAAGATAGCGCTTTTGATCCACACGGTTGACCTCGGCCAGCTTTGGTACCGGCGTCCGGGTGATGAAGTTGCTCAGCGGGATCAACCCATCAGCTGTGCGCACCTTGAGCGTGTCCAGCGTGCTGAGCACGCGGTCTTTTTCGGGCAGGCGCACGCGGATTTCGATCTCTTCGTCCGAGCTGTCGACCCGCATCGTGTCCAGCAACAAGCCGCGTGTAACCAATTGCACCATCGCGCCAACGGTCAGAACATCCGCGCCATAGCGGCCCGCTTTTTCCACATCCACGTCGATTTTCCAGTCGATGCCGGGCAGGGGGCGGGTGTCTTCGATCAGGGTCAGGCCTGGGGTCTTTTCATATTGTTCCCGCGCCAGCGCCGCTGCTGCGATCAGGTCGGTATAGCTGTCGGACTTGAGCCTCAGATGCACGGGCTTGCCCGAAGCCGGGCCGCGGGCCTGTGCCAAAATTTCAACGCGGATGCCGGGAATATTCTCCAACTGTTCGGTCAGCTCTGCGATAATGACATCCCCGTCATAGGCCGGATCCTGCGTTTCACGGCGCACCTCGAAGCCGACGAAGGGCACCGTGAACAGGACAGAGCTGCGGTTCGGACGATCCTCCCACGGGATGGTTTCAAGCTGTACCTGCCCAATGCTGTCTTTGGGGGTGACGGCGCCGCCGGTGTTGCTGTCCAAGCCTCCTTCACCGGCAAAGGCAAAGGCTGTCTGGATGCCGGGATGCTGCAAAACGATCTCTTCGGCCTTTTGCAAAAGCGCATCCTTTTCATCGAGGCTCAGGTTGCCGCGGGCCAGCACATAAACGATGGCCTGCTCCGGCTCGGATTCCACAAAGAACTCAACCCCTTTGGAGTTGTTGGAAAAGTAGATCAGGACCGATCCGACAAAGACGAACACAATCCCCGCCATGGCCAGCGGCATCACCGGATTGCCCGCGATAAAGGCGATCACCCGACCAAAACCGTTGCGGCGGTAGCCTGCGTTGATCTTGTCAGGGGGTTTGCGGAACAGTTTCGAGGTGACCCAGCGACCACCGCGCCCCAAACGGGTGAAAATGCCGAAGAACGACAGCAGCCCCATCATCGCGCCCGACAGCCCGACCGCCAGCAGCGCGGCCAGCACGACCACACAGAGGAACACAACAGCAAAGGTTGGCACCACAGAGCCAATCACATTCAGCGCGTCCATCTCGGCAAAGCGGGCAGAGATCACAGCAAAAAGCGGCGGCATGCCTGCCATTGGCAGCAAGATCATGGCCAGTGCAACAGGGAACAGCAGGATATGCAGATACCAGCGCAGACCGGCAATGGCCTCCATGTTGTTGGCCATCCAACGCTCAAGCCGGCCTGTGACCCCGCCCATCACGGGCAGATAGACCAAGGCCACCACCAGAGAGGCAGACAAAACAAAGATCAAGGTGACCGGCAACATACCCATGAATTCACCCGGTACGCCGGGCCAGAACAGCATCGGCAGGAAGGCACAAAGCGTTGTCGCGGTGGAGCTGATGATCGGCCAGAACATCCGCTTGGCCGCATCCACATAGGCGTGCATCGGGCCGACGCCCTCTTGCTGACGGGCATCGGCGTATTCAACGACCACAATTGCGCCGTCCACCAACATCCCGACCGCCAAAATCAGGCCGAACATCACGATGTTTGAGATCGAGATCCCCATCAGGGCCAAAAAGGCGAAACACAACAGGAACGAGGTGGGAATCGCAAAACCAACCAGCAACGCAGCGCGAATGCCAAGCGCTGCCAGAACCACGATCATCACCAGCGCCACGGCGGTAAAGACCGAACCAAGAAGCTGTTGCACCATGCTGTCCACGATGCGGCTCTGGTCGTTGGAGGTGCCGACCGTCACTGCCGCCTGAAGGCCATCGGGCCATTCGGCGCTGCGTTCGGCCACGATTTCTTTGACCAGTTGCGCGGTGTCAATCAGGTTAAACCCCTTGCGCTTGACGACCTGAAGCGCCAGCGTCTTTTCGCCGTTAAAGCGGGCGGTGCCTTTGCGGTCTTCGAAGGTCAGGTTGATCTCGGCCAGATCCCCAAGGGTCACAACCCGGTCGCCGTTGGTCTTGACCGGCAGGGCGTAAACATCGCGGGGCTCGTCAAATGACGAGGGGATCTTGACCGCAAAGGAGCCTTGCTCGCTTTCGATTTCGCCTGCAGCAATCAATTGGTTGTTGTTCTTGACCACATTGATCAATTCGCCCGCCGTCACGTTATAAGCCTCAAGGCGCAGAGGATCGATCAAGACCTCAAGCATCTCGTCGCGGTCACCCGCGAGACCGGCCTCAAGCACCGCATCCAGCGCCTCGAGATCGTCCTGAAGGTCGCGGGCCACGCGGGCCATGGTGCGTTCCGGCACGGGGCCGGTGAGGTTTACAATGATGATCGGAAACTCGGAAAAATTGATCTCGTTGATCGTGTATTTTTCAGCGCCTTCGGGAAAATTCGCCTCGGCCGTGGACATCGCATCGCGCACATCGGCCATGATCTTGGTCTTGTCCCAGCCAAATTCAAACTCCAGCGCCACACCGGCGTAGTTCTCCGCTGCGGTGCCTGACATCTTTTTCAGGCCATCGAGATCGGCCAGTTCGGTCTCCATCGGTTTGACCAGCAGTGTCTCACTGTCTGCGGCCGAAATGCCGGGGAAAGGGACCGATACAAAAAGAGCCGGGATTTCAATGTCCGGCTCACCCTCTTTGGGAAGTGTGGAATAGGAATACCCGCCCACCACGAGGCTGAGCAGGATAAAGGCCATCACCATTCGGGCACGGCCGGCGGCCCAATCGACGATACCGGTCATTGGCTCAACTCCTCCCAGGTCGGCGCAACGGTAACGCCTGCGGTGACGTATTCCTGACCGACCACAATGATATCCGCCTCAAGGGGCAGGCCCGTCACCCAGATGCCATCGGGCGTATCGCGCATGATCTCGACAGGGGCAAATGCCACGACTGCTGCGTCATCAATCATCCGAACGCCCAAAGCGCCATCGTCATTCAGGGTCAACGCCGATTGTGGAATGAGATGTGCTTTGACACCTGCAGAAGCGATGCCGATCTCGGCGGTTTGGCCATCCCGGATCGCCAGATCGCTGTTTGCAACGTCGATCTCTACGCGGAAGGTGCGGGTTTGCGGATCGGCAGAGCGAGACAGGAACACCACCTCGCCAAAGACCTGTTTGCCGCCGGCGGCCAGTTGCGCACCGGCGCGGGCGCCAAGGCTGACGCGGTTCACTTCGGTTTCCGGAACAAAACCCACCAGTTTGATCGGATCAAGCTGGATGATCGTTGCGCAAAGGGCGCCGGGCTGCAGCAAGCTGCCCAGTTCCGCCGTGTCACTTTCCAGCAAACCGCCAAAGGGCGCGCGGATGGTCAGGCGTTCAATTTCTTTTTCGGCGCTTGCCACAGATGCTGTCGCCGCTTCGATGCTGGCCTTTGCGGAGGATAGGCCGGAGGTGGCAGAACTGACCGCCGCCTTGGCTGCCGCAACCGAGGCATCGGCAGAGGCCACACGGGTCTGCGAGGCGAAACCGTCCTGAATGAGGCGGGAGGCAGCGTTCTGGTTGATTTTGGCCTCTTCAAGCCGCGCTTGCGCTTCGTCTACGCGGGCCTCGGATTCGGGGACGCGGGACCGCGCCTCAGCCAGACGGGCGCGTGCCTCATCCAGTGCAGAGCCGCGCGTGCCGGGGTCCAGCACACAAAGCGCCTGACCTTCCTCAACGGTGGTGCCCTTGCGCAGCGGTGCAGAGGCAACAATGGCAGAGGTCTCAGATTTCACATCAACCTGCCGCGCGGCGGCGGTTTGGCCGCGCAGGATCACCGCGCTGTCCACTTGTTCCGCGATCACCTTGCGCACCAGAACCTTGACCAGTTTTTGTGTTGCGGCCTCTGCGGTGCCCGCTTCACTGGTGGTCAATGTGCTGTCCTGCGCCGCCTCGGCGTCGCCGTTCATGCCCAAAAGGGCCATAAGCTGTGGGCGGGCCAAAATTGACATTGCCAGAATAACGGTCACGACCAAAGCGGCCAAAATGGAGAAAATGCGCATCTGAGTGCCTCGCAATAATTTGATGGACCAATCCCTTCAGGCCCGGCCATGGGCACTATTTAGGGTATGTTATCTAAACTGACTAGTTTAGGTGCGCATTTTTTTTATATTGAATCGATTGCAAGCCGGAAAATCAGGCAGATACAGAGCGGGCAAGGCCTTGGCTTGATGCGGTAGGCAGGCTAAGAGGGTCAAAATCGAAGGCCGGGGGCAGGCGCAATGAGCGATACCGACAGTTTCATCGAAGAGGTCAACGAAGAGGTCCGTCGGGATCGGCTTTATAAAATGCTGCGCCGTTATGGCTGGATCGCGGTCCTTGCCATTTTCCTGGTCGTCGGCGGGGCTGCATGGAACGAATATCAAAAGGCCCAAAGCAAGGCGCAGGCCGAAGCCCTGGGCGATGCGATGCTGAACGCGCTTGAGCAAAACGAAAGCGCCGCACGTGCCAGCCAGTTGGCGGCGATTGACGCGGGCACGCCGGGGGCAAAGGCGGTGTTGCGCCTGATGACCGCAGCCGAGCAATCCACCTCGGGCGATGCGGCCGCAGCTGTCGAAACCCTTGATGCATTGGCCATCGACGGCGAAGTGCCGCAGATCTACCGCCAGATTGCGCAGTTCAAGTCCTTGACCTTGCAAGCGGGCATGACACCGGCAGATGACCGCCGCCTGTCCTTTGAGGCGATGGCGCAGCCGGGCAACCCGCTGCGGCTGTTGGCGGTGGAACAATTGGCGTTGATCGACATTGAAACCGGTGCCCCAGAGGCGGCGGTTGAGCGGTATCAAGCCATTCTGGCGGATGCTGAGACGACCTCGGACTTGCAACAACGTGCGCTACAGGTGATTGTGGCCTTGGGCGGCGAACCTGATCTTGACGGCATTGCCGGTTTGGATGGGGCAGAGGCGCCCGCAGGCGAGAATTGATGAACGGGGTGCGCCCCGAACAGACGAAACAGAAGTGAGCAGGGCGATGATCCAACCAAAGCGTTTTGCGGTCCATCCGGTGATGTGCGGCCTTTTTGCCGGTGCGCTGGTGCTGAGCGCCTGCACCGAAAGAGAGACCTATCTGGTCGGCGAACGGGAAAACGTCCGTGCGGTGCTGACGGATCCCGATCTTGCTCAGCCGCTTCAGGTGCGTGACACCAGCCCGAATGAAAGCCGCCCCATCGCGCTGGGCGCCGCCACCAACAACGCCAGTTGGAGCCAGAGCCCCGGCACCCCGAAATACCGCACATCCCATCCGGCCCTGCGCGCCGCTCCGCAACTGGCATGGAGCGCGGACATCGGGCAGGGGGACAGCCGCAAACTGCGCATCTCTGCAAACCCTGTTGTCGCCTCCGGGCGGGTCTTTACCCTTGATGCATCGGCCACTTTGACAGCCACATCCACATCGGGTGCGACCCTGTGGTCCCGCGATCTGACCCCCGCGTCAGACAAGGCTGGGCAAAGCTCTGGTGGTGGCCTCGCGGTTGAGGGCGACACGGTCTATGTCTCGGTAGGCTACGGTTATCTGTCGGCCATCGATGCGGCTTCCGGCGCGGTGCGTTGGACGCAAGACCTCGATGCCAGTGGCACGGGCACTCCAACTGTTTATGGCGATCTGGTTTACCTGACCGCAGGGGATGACACGGGCTGGGCTGTGCGCAAATCCGACGGCCGCATCCAATGGCAGGTGTCCGCAACGCCAAGCCTGCAGAACGTGCTGGGCACACCGGCCCCCGTGGTAAATGACCAATTGGCGATTTTCTCTTTCGGGTCGGGCGAAGTGCAGGCGGTGTTCCGCCGTGGCGGTTTGCCGCGCTGGAACACGGCCGTCGTGGGCAAGCGTCCCGGCCGCGCGATGTCCTCTATCTCTGACATCACATCTGCGCCGATGCTGTCGGGCGATACCCTTTATGCTGGCAACCAGTCGGGCCGCCTGATGGCGCTCAAGCTGGGCAGCGGCCAACCCCAATGGACCGCCCGCGAGGGCGCAATCGGCCCGGTCTGGCCCATAGGCGGCAGCGTCTTTGCTCTGACAGATCTCAATGAGCTGGTGCGTCTGGATGCCAATGACGGCAGCCGCGTCTGGGGCGTGCCTCTGCCGAATTTTGTGAAATCCAAGCCAAAGCGGCAGTCCGAGGTCTATGCGCACCACGGCCCTGTTGTGGCAGGCGGGCGCGTGATTGTGGCTTCCAGCGACGGGCTGCTGCGCAGCTTTGATCCGCGTGACGGCAGCCTTCTGGGCACCACCGAAATCCCCGGCGGCGCGACCACTGCGCCGGTTGTGGCGGGCGGCACGGTTTACCTTGTCTCGCGCAAGGGGCAATTGCACGCTTTCCGTTGACCGCGAAATGGTCTAAAGCGCAGGCTTGATTTGGCCTGATCCGGCCTGGAGCCTTAAAATGTCCTTTACTCTCGCCATCGTGGGCCGCCCCAATGTGGGCAAATCCACGCTGTTCAACCGTCTTGTCGGCAAACGTCTTGCGCTGGTGGATGACCAGCCCGGTGTCACGCGCGATCTGCGTGAAGGCGCCGCGCGTCTGGCCGACCTGCGCTTTACCGTGGTGGATACCGCCGGTCTGGAAGAGGTCACCGATGACAGTCTTCAGGGCCGGATGCGCCGTCTGACCGAACGCGCAGTGGACATGGCTGACATCTGCTTGTTCATGGTAGATGCGCGGGTCGGGATCACCCCGTCCGATCTGGTCTTTGCCGATATTCTGCGCAAACGCTCTGCCCATGTGATTCTCGCCGCCAACAAGGCCGAAGGCAAAGCCGCCGATGCCGGCGTGATCGAGGCCTATTCATTGGGTTTGGGAGAGCCGATCCGCATGTCCGCCGAACATGGCGAGGGCTTGAACGATCTTTATTCCGTGCTTATGCCACTGGCCGATCAATTTGCCGAACGCGCCAGTGAAGACGCGCCTGAAACCGATGTCGATCTGACCGAGGACGAGGCCGAAGATCCCGATGCGGTGCCGGTGCCGACCCATGCCAAGCCTTTGCAGGTGGCTGTGGTGGGGCGCCCCAATGCCGGTAAATCTACCCTGATCAACCAGATCATGGGCGAGGACCGCCTGCTCACCGGGCCGGAGGCAGGCATCACCCGTGATGCGATTTCCCTGCGCACCGAATGGAACGGCGTGCCGATGCGGATCTTTGACACAGCTGGCATGCGCAAAAAGGCCAAGGTGCAGGAAAAGCTGGAAAAACTCAGCGTCAGCGATGGTTTGCGGGCCGTGAAGTTCGCCGAGGTCGTGGTCGTCCTTCTGGATGCCGAAATCCCGTTTGAACAGCAAGACCTGCGCATTGCCGATCTGGCCGAACGCGAGGGCCGCGCCGTTATCATCGCGGTCAACAAATGGGACATCGAAGACGAACGTCAGGCCAAACTCAAGACGCTCAAGGAAAGCTTTGAACGCCTGCTGCCGCAGTTGCGCGGTGCGCCGCTGATCACAGTGTCGGCCAAGACGGGCCGGGGGCTGGACCGTTTGCATGAAGCGATCATGCGGGCCTATGACGTCTGGAACCGACGGATCACCACCGCGCAGTTGAACCGTTGGCTGGCTGGCATGATGGAAGCACACCCGCCGCCCGCGCCGCAGGGCAAGCGGATCAAGCTGCGCTATATGACGCAGGCCAAGACACGTCCGCCCGGTTTTGTGGTGATGTGTAGCCATCCCGACAAGGTGCCCGAAAGCTATAGCCGCTATCTGGTGAATGGTTTGCGGGTCGATTTTGACATGCCCGGAACGCCGATCCGGCTTTGGATGCGGGGGCAAAACGATGCCAACCCTTACAAGGGCCGAAAAAAGGCGCCGCCGTCGAAGTTGCGGAAACATATGGCAGGTCGGCGCAAGGATTAAGGAGTACGGGTCGGACTTTTTCAAAAGTCCGACCCGTACTCATTCAAGGAAGCAAATTTTCGTTTGTTCTCGTGCCAATCCAACAAACTCTTTGAAGGTTTGGCGCGGAAATCTCAAAATTCCCGCCAGCCCTCAGCCGCGCATCAAGGCTTTCAACGTTGGGATAACCATCACCAAGGCACCGCCGCCCGCCACATAGGCCACCATCGGCGCGGTTGCCAGATTGTTCACAACCACCGCCGCCAGCGCCCAGATCACCGCCGCTCCATAGGTCGGCGCACGGCCCAATGCGCCTTGCACAAATCCGCCCAGTACAATGGCAAGTCCCACAAACACCAGCGCTGCCGTGGTCTGATCCAACCAGCCGTAGCCCGCCGCCAACAGGCCCAGTGACACGCAAGACGCTGCGCTGAGCCAACCGGCATAAAGCCCGACCGGCCATGCCGCCCAGACCCGATCCCCGACCGGCGCCATAAACAGCGCCGCCAGAGCGGTCAGAAGCATCGCCCAGATCAACACCGCAGCCCAAACGGGGCTCGCCACCGCCACCGCAAGCCAGCCAGTGCCAAAGGCCAGCGACAGGCACAGCGGCACGCGCATGTCATGCCATTGCCCGTCCCGCAACGCCCGCAATGCGCCCCAGCCCATACCAAGGATCAACCAGACGTAAATCAGCCCCCAGATCCCGAAGGCATAGCCGGCCGGCTGCACAGGGGGATTTTCTTGGGGGACCGGAAACTGGTTGGGATCAAACCCGCCAAATCCCTCCACGAAAAACGGAGATGCGGCAAAAGACAGGCTCAGCAGAACAGCCAAAAGGGCGAAGGCAGGGCGCATGGGGCCGGACATAGACAATCCTCGGTCAGTCAAAGGGGCAGGGCTGTGACCCTACCCTCAAGCTAGCCGAGGATGTGTATTTTTCAACTGGTGCAATCCCGGCCGCGCAAAGCAGCCGGTCCTTGCCGGATCAGGCCAGCGTGCCATCCGACGCGATGGTGGTCTTGCCGCCCAGATAGGGGGCCAGAACATCGGGCAACTTCACAGAACCGTCGGCTTGCTGGCCGTTTTCCAGCACCGCAATCAAACAGCGCCCGACCGCAAGGCCGGAGCCATTCAATGTATGCACGAACTGCGGCTTGCCGCCGTCTTTGGGTTTGAACCGGGCATTCATCCGGCGGGCCTGAAAATCACCCGTGGTCGAAACCGACGAAATCTCGCGGTAGGTGTTCTGACCGGGCACCCAGGCCTCGATGTCATAGGTGCGCCGTGCGCCAAAGCCCATATCGCCGGTGCACAGGATCACCGTGCGATAGGGCACGCCCAGCCGTTCCAGCAGATCCTCTGCGCAGCGCAACATGCGCTTTTGCTCGTTATCGCTTTCGTCCGGATGGGTGACGCTGACCATTTCGACCTTTTCAAACTGGTGCTGGCGCAACATGCCCGCGGTATCGCGCCCGGCGCTGCCCGCCTCGGAACGGAAGCAAAGCGTATGGGCGGTATAGCGTTTGGGCAGGGCGCTTTCCTCCAGAACCTCGTCCGCCGCGGTATAGGTCAGCGGCACCTCGGACGTTGGCACCAGCCACCAGCCATTGGTGGTTTGATAGCTGTCCTCGCCGAATTTCGGCAGTTTGTCCGTACCATACATGGCTTCGTCGCGCACCAGAACGGGGGAGTTCACTTCGGTTAGCCCGTTGTGATCCACATGGGTGTCCACCATGAACTGCGCCAAGGCCCGGTGCACCCGCGCCACAGCACCCTTGAGCATCACAAACCGGGCGCCGGATGTCTTGGCGGCGGTTTCAAAATCCATGTTCGGGGCCACGCCCGCGATCTCGTAATGCTCTTTGGGCTCGAAATCGAATTCCGGCAGATCGCCCCAGCGGTGCACTTCGACATTCTCCGCCTCATCCGCGCCGCTTGGCACATCATCGGCAGGGGAGTTGGGAATGCGGGCCAGCATATCGGTCAGCTGCGCGTCCAGCTCCTTGGCCTCGCCCTGCATCGCCGCCACTTCGGCCTTTTTGTCAGCCACAAGCGCACGCAGCCGCTCAAACTCGGCCTCGTCACCCTTGGCCTTGGCGGCGCCCACCAACTTGCTGGCTTTGTTCTGTTCGGCCTGGGCGGCCTCAGCCGCACCGATCTTGGCCCGCCGTGCCTCGTCCAGGGCCAGCACCTTGGAGGACATCGCATCTTCGCCCCGCCGCGCAAGGGCAGCGTCAAGAAACTCAGGATTTTCGCGGATGGCGCGGATGTCATGCATGGGATGCGTCCTTGGAAATGAATCGTCTCGCCGCGTTATGCCGGATTGCGCAGCAAAGGGGTAGAGCGGAGTGAGGGGGGAATGGTCGTGGATTGCTCTTCAGTCACATCTGCTCAAGGGCGAGCAGGTGCAACTTATCCGAGACTACTCGCTTCCTCCGTCCCGTCCACCCAAAACTCCCCTTTGCACCTTGCGCCTTGCCCTTGCCACGCATAGGTTCTGCCAAACTTCGTGGTGGGGCGTTCTGCGCCCTCAACAGCAGCTAAAAGGACCACCTCCATGCAAGGCATCCAGCAATTTATCCCGCTGATCCTGATCTTCGGTATCATGTATTTCCTCCTGATCCGTCCCCAGCAGAAAAAAGCCAAGGAACATCAGGCGATGGTGGCGGCCCTGCGGCGCGGGGATCAGGTTGTGACCCAGGGCGGCATGATCGGCAAAGTGGTCAAAGTGCGCGAAGATGGCGAGCTGGAGATCGAGATTGCCGATGGCGTCAAGGTTCGCGTGATCCAATCCACCATCGCCACGGTTGTCTCCAAGACCGAACCGGCCAAATAAACCGCCCCTGCGGCCAACGCTTAAGATAAAGGCGGACCCATGCTTCAGATTGATCTGTGGAAACGGATTGCTATTGCGCTGACCTGTGCCATCGGGCTCTGGCTGGCGCTGCCCAATGCGTTTTACGGCCCCGTGGAACAGCACAATGATGCCGCCAAGGCGATTGAGCTTTCCGGATCCACCCCCGAGCTTCAGGCGAAATTGGCGCTTTGGCCCGACTGGATGCCATCGGGACTGGTCAATCTGGGTCTGGACCTGCGCGGCGGGGCGCATCTTCTGGCCGAGGTCAAGGTTCAGGACGTTTATGCTGCACGGATGGAGGCCCAATGGCCCGAGGTCCGCGACGCCTTGCGCAGCCTGACCCCCGTGCGCCGCCAGCAATCTCCCGAAGATGAGCTGCGCGTGCGGCTCAACGATACGGACAAGATGGCGCAGGCGTTGGAGATCGTGCGCGGTTTGGCTCGGCCGGTGACCACGCTGACCGGGGCAGGGTCCAATGACATCGATGTGCGCGGCGAAGACGGGATGATCATCGTCACCCTGTCGGATGCGGAAAAGCAGGCGACCGATGAGCGCACGATGCAACAATCGCTTGAGATCATCCGCCGCCGGATTGACGAGGTCGGCACCCGCGAGCCGACGATCCAGCGCCAGGGCGCGGACCGGATCCTCATTCAGGTGCCCGGCATCGGTTCGGCGGCCGAGCTGAAAGCGATCATCGGCACCACCGCGCAGCTGACCTTCAACCCGGTTGTGAGCCGCGGGTCGGATGCCAACGCCAACCCCGGTATCGGCAACAAAGTGTTGCCCTCCGTCGATGAGGAAGGTGCCTATTACACCGTTGAGGCCGCGCCTGTCGTCACTGGCGAGGAACTGGTCGATGCCCAGCCCAGCTTTGACCAGAACGGATCGCCCGCGGTCAGTTTCCGGTTCAACACCACCGGCGCACGCAAGTTCGGCAATTACACCGCTGAAAACATTGGTGCGCCCTTTGCGATCATCCTTGATGACAAGGTGATCAGCGCCCCCACGATCCAAAGCCATATCCCCGGCGGATCGGGCATTATCACCGGCAATTTCAATGTCGAGGAAAGCACCAACCTCGCGATCCTTCTGCGCGCCGGTGCGCTGCCTGCAGGGCTGGTGTTTCTGGAAGAACGCACCATCGGCCCCGAACTGGGCCAAGACAGCATCGATGCGGGCAAGGTCGCGACAATCATCGCCTTTGTTGCCGTGCTGGTCTTTATGTTCCTGAGCTATGGCCTGTTCGGCATTTTTGCCAATATCGCGCTGGTCATCAACGTCGGCATGATCTTTGGCCTGCTCAGCCTTGTCGGTGCGACACTGACCTTGCCGGGCATTGCGGGGATCGTTTTGACGGTCGGCATGGCGGTGGACGCCAACGTGCTGATTTTTGAGCGCATCCGCGAAGAGTTGAAAACCGCCAAAGGGCCGGCCCGCGCGATCTCGCTTGGCTATGAAAAGGCGCTATCGGCGATCGTAGACGCCAATATCACCACGTTGATCACAGCCGTGATCCTGTTCGTCATGGGCTCCGGCCCGGTGCGCGGCTTTGCGATCACGCTGGGCTTTGGCATCATCACATCTGTGTTCACCGCGATCTTTGTCACCCGCCTGTTGGTGGTGATCTGGTTCGAGGCACGCCGCCCGAAAACGATTGAGGTCTGACATGCGTTTGCGACTGTTCAAGGAAAACTCGAACTTCGATTTCTTCAAGCACTGGAAGATGTGGCTGGGCATTTCGGGGCTGATGATGGTCATCGCCTTTGCCTCCTTCATGATCCAGGGTCTGAACTTTGGCATCGATTTTCGCGGCGGCACCACAATCCGCACCGAAAGCCCGCTGGCGGTGAACGTGGCCGAATACCGCGGCGCGATGGAGCAACTGGATCTTGGCGATATCACCATCACAGAGGTGTTCGATCCGACCTTCCGCGAAGATCAGAACGTGGCGATGATCCGCATTCAGGCGCAGGACGAACAAGAAGCGGTGTCAGTGGACACCATCGAGGCGGTTCAGGCCGCGCTGAAAGACATCCGTCCGGACATCAAATTTACATCCGTTGAATCCGTTGGCCCCAAAGTATCGGGCGAATTGATCCAAACCGCTGCAATTGCTGTGGTCTTGGCGATTGGCGCGGTCCTGATCTACATCTGGCTGCGGTTTGAATGGCAATTTGCCGTCGGTGCGGTGCTGGCGCTGGTGCATGACGTTTTGCTGACCATCGGGATTTTCTCTGAGCTTCAGATCCGGTTCGATCTGGCGATTATCGCAGCGTTGCTGACCATTGTGGGCTATTCGCTGAACGATACGGTGGTCGTGTTTGACCGAGTGCGGGAGAACCTGCGCAAGTACAAAAAGCGCGATCTCAAAGAGGTTCTGAACCTCTCGATCAACGAAACCATGAGCCGGACTTTCATGACCTCTGTCACGACGCTACTGGCGCTGATTGCGCTGTTTGTGCTGGGCGGCGATGTGATCCGCGGCTTTGTCTTTGCGATGATCTGGGGCGTGATCGTCGGTACATACAGCTCGATCTTTGTGGCCTCTGCGGTGCTTTTGTATCTTGGCGTAAAACGTGACTGGTCCAAGCCGGATGCAAACGCAGGCAACCAATACGCCAACATAGATGCCTGATTGGCTGCTTCCAGCCGGGTCGCCCGAAGGGCTGATCTGGCTGGTGGGGGCTGTTTTTGTCGCGGGCATCGTGCGCGGTTTCTCCGGCTTTGGCTCCGCGATGATCATCATGCCAGTGGCCGCTTCGGTGCTGTCGCCGGTCGAGGCTGTGATTTTCCTGACAGCGGCTGAAATCCTTGGCCCGGTGCCCAACCTGCGGCCCTCAATGCGTGATGGGACACCGCGCGATGTGGGGCGGCTGATCCTGGGTGCATTGATCTGTCTGCCCGTCGGTCTGTGGCTTTTGACACAACTGGATCCATTGGTTTTTGGCTGGATCATCTCCGGCATTGTCTTGGCGCTGCTGGTGCTGGTCATCTCCGGCTGGCGCTACACCGGAGCGTTGACCGCAAGTCTTACCGTCGGCGCAGGCGGCATCGGCGGATTCATGACCGGTTTTGCCGGTATACCCGGCCCGCCGGTGATCATGCTCTATATGGCCAGCACATTGCCCGTGGCGACCATCCGCGCCAATCTGATGCTGTACCTGTTTGCGGTGGATCTGGTGCTGTTTCCCGTGCTGTGGCTGAGCGGGCTGATGGTCTGGCCAGTCTTTGCACTGGGTCTGATGCTCGGCGTGCCAAACCTGATCGCCAATGTCATCGGCGCGCGTCTGTTCAACCCCAAGGCGGCGCGGCTTTTTCGTTTTGTAGCCTATCTCGTGATTTTCAGTTCCGCTATCCTGGGGCTGCCGATTTGGAAAGGATGATCCATGCGTCTTAATGAAGTGGAATATAACAACGCCCAGCCGGTCGAAGGGTATGGACCCGGATTCTTCCGCATCGGCGGGCAGGTCATTGAGGGGCCGGTGATCACCGGCGCAGATGGCCCGAAACGCTGGGGCGGGTTGGAGGACACAGCGCCGCTTTTGGCAATGGCGGGAGAGATTGACGTTTTGTTTGTCGGCACCGGCGCCGAGATCGCCCATCTGCCCGATGATCTGGATCAGCAATTGCAAGAGGCCGGTATCGCGGCAGAGCCGATGTCTTCCCCCGCCGCATGCCGCACCTATAACGTGCTGCTCAGCGAGGGCCGCCGGATCGCGCTGGCAATGATCCCCGTCTGATGTGCTGCAATGCCGCTTTTGCATGACGCGCCAATCGGGTAGGGCTGTGCCATGACCTTGCGTGTGGACAATCTGACCCTAGCCCGTGGCGGCGTGCCCGTGCTGACGGGTGTATCGCTGACGGTAGGGCCCGGTCAGGCGCTGATCCTTCGCGGGCCAAACGGGGCGGGCAAAACCACGCTTTTGCGCAGCATCTCCGGATTGCAACCGCCGCTGTCGGGACAGATCACCGGCGCAGAGGATCAGATTGCCTATGCTGGCCACGCCGATGGCCTCAAGGCGATGTTGAGTGTACGCGAAAACCTGATGTTCTGGGCGCAGGTCTTTGGCCGCACCGATATCACCGCAGCGCTGGACGCCTATGCCCTGCACCCACTGGCGGACCGTTTGGCAGGCACCCTGTCGGCCGGGCAAAAGCGCCGCTTGGGTCTGGCGCGTTTGTTGGTGACCGGGCGACCGATCTGGATTTTGGATGAACCGACTGTGTCGCTCGACAAAGATGCCGTGGCGCAATTTGCCGCGGCGGTGCGGGCACATCTGGGGCAGGGCGGTTCGGCCCTGATGGCCACGCATATTGATCTGGGGCTGGAGGCCGAGGTGCTGGACCTGACGCCGTTTCGCGCCCATGCCAGCGCCCGCGCCGGGGCCAGCGATGAGGCGTTCCTGTGATTGCCCTGCTGATCCGCGATCTGCGTCTTGCCTTGCGGGCGGGCGGCGGATTTGGTCTTGGCCTTGCGTTTTTCCTCATTGTGACCGTGCTGGTCCCGTTCAGCGTTGGCCCGCAGCCGGAACTGCTGGGCCGGATCGCGGCAGGGGTGTTGTGGCTGGGCGCATTGCTGGCGTGCCTGCTGTCGCTGGATCGTCTGCTGGCGCTGGATTACGAGGACGGGACGCTGGATCTGCTGGTCACGGCTCCCCTGCCGCTTGAGGCGGTGGTGAGCATCAAGGCACTGGCCCATTGGTTGACCACGGGCCTGCCGCTCGTGCTGGCCGCGCCGGTGCTGGCGGTGTTGCTGAACCTGCCGCCGCAAGGGTTTTTGCCGCTGGTCATTTCGCTGGCGCTTGGCACGCCAGCGCTGTCGGTGATCGGCACCTTTGGTGCGGCGCTGACCGTGGGCATCAAACGTGGCGGGCTGCTTTTGTCGTTGCTGGTGCTGCCGCTCTATGTACCGACGCTGATTTTCGGGGCCGAGGCCGCGCGGCGCGGGGCGATGGGAATGCAGCATGACACCTACCTGATCATGCTGGCCGGGATCACCTTTGCCACCATCGCGCTGATGCCCTTTGCCAGCGCCGCTGTTCTGCGCATGGGTCTGCGATGATCGCGTCTTTTTGTCCATCCCGCCCCGTTCACGCGTTTGAGCATTGAGCGGGCCGCAGCGGAGCGTTAGATAAACCCCATGTCCATTTGGCAATATGCAAACCCCGTGAAATTTCTCGCTTTGTCAGAGCGGGTGCAGCCCGTGCTTTGGGTGCTGGCCGCCGCGAGCGTGGCCACTGGTCTGGTCTGGGGGTTCTTTGGCACGCCCGATGACTACCGGCAGGGATCAACGGTCAAGATCATCTTTATCCACGTGCCATCCGCGATGATGGCAATCAACGCGTGGGGCATGATGCTGATCACCTCGCTGATCTGGCTGATCCGGCGGCACCACGTCAGCGCGCTGGCAGCCAAGGCTGCCGCGCCGGTGGGCATGGTGATGACCGTAATAGCCCTGATCACCGGGGCCCTTTGGGGCCAACCGATGTGGGGTACATGGTGGGCCTGGGATCCGCGCCTGACCTCGTTTTTGATCCTTTTCCTGTTTTACCTGGGCTACATCGCCCTTTGGGCCGCGATCGAAGACCCGGACACGGCGGCGGATTTGACCTCCATCCTGTGTTTGGTCGGCTCCGTCTTTGCGCTGCTGTCGCGCTATGCCGTGCGGTTCTGGAACCAGGGCCTGCACCAAGGCACCTCGGTGCCGGTGGCCACGGGCGGGCGCACGGTCGATGATACGTTTTTTGTGCCACTGGCGATTTCGATGGCGGGTTTTGTGCTGCTGTTTCTGGCAATGGTGCTCTACCGCACCGGCACAGAAATTCGCATCCGCAGGGCCGCCGCATTGCTGGCGCGGTCGGAGAGGGGGCTGTGATGCCGGATCTGGGGAAATATGCCTTCGAAGTGCTGTCGTCCTATGGCGCGACACTGCTATTGCTTGCCGGGCTTCTGGCGCTGACCCTGCGCCGTGGCCGGGCGGCGCGTGCCGCCCTGAGAAAGATCGAAGCGGAGATCAAGAAAAATGGCTAGGATCCGCCCCCTGATGATCGCCCCACCGCTGATCTTTGCCGGATTTGTGGCGCTGGCTGCCGTTGGCATGTTCCGTGATGACCCCGAGGGGCTGCCCTCCACCCTGGTCGGGCAAAAGGCACCCGGCGTGCCAGAGCTGCCGCTGGACGGGTTTCCGCCAGCAACCGCCGATATGCTGGCCTCGGGCGAGGTGACATTGGTGAATTTCTGGGCCAGCTGGTGCCCGCCCTGCCGCGCCGAACATCCCAAGCTTCTTGAAATGGCCGCAGAGGGCATGCCCATCGTCGGCATCAATTTCAAAGACCTCGAAGGCAATGCCCGCGATTATCTGACCGAAGACGGCAATCCCTTTATCGGCGTCGGGTTCGATCCACAGGGGCGCACCGCGATTGACTGGGGCGTGACCGCGCCGCCGGAAACCTTCATTCTGGATGGCAGCGGCACGGTGCTGTTCCGCTATGCCGGACCGCTGGTTGGCAGCGACTACGAGCAACGGTTCCTGCCCGCGCTGCGCGAGGCGCTTGGCCGATAAGCGAGATTGAGTTTTTTTGGCCAAATGAAACTGGCAAAGAAAAAGGCCCCGGACGCAATGCCGGGGCCTTTTCTATTTGACTGATCGCAGTTCTAGCCTGCTTTGGCCAGATCGCGCAGCACGTAGTGCAGCACGCCGCCATGTTCGATGTATTCGATCTCGATTGCGGTATCGATCCGGCATTTGATCATGATGTTCTTGACCGTTCCGTCCGCCATGGTGATCGCGCAAGGCACTTCTTGCAGGGGCTGGATTGTGTCCAGACCAGAGATCGACACAGTTTCCTCGCCCGTCAGGCCCAGAGATTTGCGGTTGTCACCGCCAGTGAATTCAAACGGGATGACGCCCATGCCAACGAGGTTGGAACGGTGAATACGCTCAAAGCTCTCGGCAATCACCGCCTTGACGCCCAGCAGGGCTGTGCCCTTGGCCGCCCAGTCACGGCTGGACCCCGCGCCGTATTGTTCACCGCCAAAGACCACCAGCGGGGTGCCATTGGCCTGATGCGCCATGGCCGCGTCGAAGATCGAGGTCTGCGCGCCATCGGGGCCTTTTGTATAGCCGCCCTCAACGCCATCCAGCATCTCATTCTTGATGCGAATGTTGGCAAAGGTACCGCGCATCATCACTTCATGGTTGCCCCGGCGGGAGCCGTAGGAGTTGAACTCGCGGACGGGCACCTGACGTTCGGTCAGATACTGACCGGCAGGGGTGTCCGCCTTGAATGAACCGGCGGGGGAAATGTGGTCGGTGGTGATCATATCGCCCAGAACCGCAAGCACCTTGGCACCTTCGATGTTGGTGATCACACCGGGATCTTTGCTCATCCCCTGGAAGTAAGGCGGGTTCTGAACATAGGTGGATTGTACCGGCCAGTCGTAGGTCTGGCTGTCTGTGGTTTCCACTGCCTGCCACTTTTCGTCGCCTTTGAAGACGTCGGCATATTTGGTCTGGAACGCCTCGCGGGTGACAGTCTGTTCGACCAGTTCCGCGACCTCTTGCGTGGTGGGCCAGATGTCCTTGAGATAAACATCATTGCCATTCTGATCCTGACCCAGCGGGCTGTTTGCCAGATCATGGTTCATGTCACCGACCAGCGCATAGGCCACCACCAGGGGAGGCGAAGCGAGGTAGTTGGCGCGCACATCAGGGGAAATGCGCCCTTCGAAGTTGCGGTTGCCCGACAGGATCGAGGTGCCGATCAGATCATAGTCGTTGATTGCCTTGCTGATCGCCGGCTCAAGCGGGCCGGAGTTACCAATACAGGTGGTGCAGCCATAGCCGACAAGGTTAAAGCCGATGGCGTCCAGATCTTCCTGCAGGTTCGCAGCCTCAAGATAGGCCGACACCACTTGCGAGCCGGGGGCCAGCGATGTTTTGACCCAAGGCTTGCGGGTCAGACCCAGCGCGCGTGCCTTGCGTGCCACCAGACCCGCGCCGATCATCACATAGGGGTTCGAAGTATTGGTGCAGGACGTGATCGAGGCGATCACGATAGACCCGTCATGCAGCTGGTAATGACCGTCGTCGGTTTTCACATAGCCACGTTTGTGGCTGCCTTCATCACCGGGGATTTCACGTGGTTCAGGCTGGCCACCTTCGCCTTCCCAGCGAATTTCTTCTTTCGGGGAGGCATCCTTGCCCGCGCGGACACCTTTGACGTATTCACCAAACGCCGTGTGCGCCGAGGTCAGTGCAATATAATCCTGCGGGCGTTTCGGTCCGGAGATCGCAGGCACGATGGTGCCCATATCCAGGCTCAACGTGTCAGTATAGATCGGCGCGTAATCGTCGCCGCGCCACATCCCGTTTTCCTTGGCATAGGCTTCGACCAGCGCGATGCGGTCCTCATCACGGCCCGTGGTGCGCAGGTAACGCAGGGTTTCACCGTCGATCGGGAAAAAGCCGCAGGTCGCGCCATACTCAGGTGCCATGTTGGCGATGGTCGCACGGTCTGCCAGGGGCAGGTGATCAAGACCCTCGCCGTAGAATTCGACAAATTTGCTGACCACGCCTTTTTCACGCAGCATTTCAACAACTTTCAGCACAAGGTCGGTGCCTGTAGTGCCTTCCATCATGCGGCCGGTCAGCTCGAAACCGACCACTTCGGGGATCAGCATCGAAATCGGCTGACCCAGCATGGCGGCCTCGGCCTCGATCCCGCCAACACCCCAGCCCAGAACGGCCATGCCGTTGACCATTGTGGTGTGGCTGTCTGTGCCGACCAGCGTATCAGGATAGGCCACTTCATCGCCGTTCTGGTCTTTGTCTGTCCAGACCGTTTGTGCCAGATACTCAAGGTTCACCTGGTGACAGATGCCGGTGCCGGGGGGCACAACGCGGAAGTTGTTAAACGCCTTTTGTCCCCACTTGAGGAAGGTGTAGCGTTCCATGTTCCGCTCATATTCGCGGTCTACGTTCATCTGGAACGCGCGCGGGTTGCCGAACTCATCAATCATCACCGAGTGGTCGATGACCAGATCAACAGGGTTCAGCGGGTTGATCTTTTCCGCGTCACCGCCAAGCGCCACCAGACCGTCGCGCATCGCGGCCAGATCGACAACCGCCGGAACGCCGGTGAAATCCTGCATCAATACGCGGGCAGGGCGATATGCAATCTCGCGCGGGTTCTTGCCGCCCTTGGCACCCCATTCGGCAAAGGCCTTGATGTCGTCCACGGTGACGGTCTTGCCATCCTCGAACCGCAGCATGTTTTCCAGCACGACCTTGAGCGCGGCGGGCAGCTTGGAAAAGTCGCCAAGCCCGGCGTCCTGCGCGGCGGGGATCGAATAATAGGCAATCGTCTGGTTGCCCGCAGTGATGGATTTGCGGGTCTTTGCGGTGTCCTGACCAACGGTAATTGTCATGGAGTGGCTCCCTTCGGGGTCTGATGGGTGGCGTTTCTGGCGCCTCAATGCCATCTGGCGAGGCACGTTTCAACCACTATTAGTGGCATTTGAGCTATTTTGTATACCATGGTGTACCGAAATTCCATGTTTTATTGGTCCATCGCTCACGCGGGCTCTCAAGAAACCTTGATTGGTTATTTCAGGGCCGGACGGTTAGATGCTGTATATCCCGGCGTGTTGTGATGGAATCAGATGAAATTTCTAAAATACTCTCTTCTTGCAGGTTTGATGGCGCTGGCCGCGCCGCTGTCTGCGCAAGACACACCCGTGGTGGTCGAACTTTATACCTCGCAAGGATGTTCATCCTGCCCGCCCGCCGATCAGATCCTGCATGAACTGGCAGACCGGGACGATGTGATCGCGCTGGCCCTGCATGTGGATTATTGGGACTACATCGGCTGGAAAGACCCATTTGGCGATCCCGCCCATGCGGAGCGGCAGCGGGCCTATGCCGCGGCAGGGCATCGCCGCTCAATCTATACCCCGGAAATGATCGTACAGGGGCAGACCGATATTGTCGGCGCAAAACCCATGGCCTTGGCCAAGGCGATTGCCGAACACGCACGCCAGGCGCCCAAGGTTGCCGTAACACTGTCCCGCGATGGCAATGCCCTCAAGATCACAGCCAAGCGCCTGGCGCAGGTCCAGGGCGGTATGACGGTCCATATGCTGCGCTATGAGCCGCGCCAAACGACCCATATCAAACGCGGAGAGAACGCAGGTAAAACCGTGGAATACGCCAATATCGTCGAAGGATGGACCGTTCTGGGCCACTGGGACGGCCGTGAGGCGCTGGATCTTGTGGCGCAGGTGGAAGGCGACAAACCCTCCGTAGTGATCATTCAGGGGCGCAACGCCGGGCCAATTTTTGGTGCGGCCCGCCTGCGCTGATCGCAAATCAACCTAGGGCTCGTGACTGCGCCAGCGGCGGTGAACCCAGAACCATTGTTCAGGACGTTTTGCCACTTGCGCGGCAAGGCTGTCGTTGATTGCCTGCGTCATGGTCTGGGCGTCCGAATGGGGAACGGGTGCCTCTAGCAGTGTTTGAAACGACAAGCCATCTGGCTGGCGAATGCCATAGAACGGGATCAGCAAAGCATCATAGCGCAGCGCAAGTTCCGCCGCTGACAGGGCTGTGCGCGCCGGTTCGCCCATAAAATCAAGGATTGGCGCATACATCACATGCTGATCAAACAGCAGCACCAGTTGCCCGCCGCCCTTGAGATGTCGCACAAATCCGGCGGTGCCTTTGCGCCCCTGCGGAAACACCGGCCCGCCAAAAGCCTCCATGGTTTTCACATAATGGGCGTTGAAATAGGGGTTCTTCATGTCCCTGTAGAGCCCGCCAATATCGAAGCCACGTGCCACCAAGGCGGCGCGGGTGGCCTCGTAATTGCCGAAATGCCCGGTGACAAGGATCACCGGACGGTTCGCGGCGGCGGCCTCTTCCAGCGCGGCAAAGCCGGGCCCTTCGGGTGTGATCTGGGCCATGCGGGCGGGAAAATCACGGGCAGAATAGTTTTCGATAAAACTGCGCCCGACGTTGTTGAGACAATCGGAGGCGATCTGTTGCCGTTGGTCTTCCTCCATCTCGGGATGGATCAGCGCCAGATTGTCCAATGCGCGTTTGCGGTATCCGGCCAGCGGGCCGATGACATGCTGCACCAACCACCCGACAAAGCGCACGCGCAGGGCATAAGGCAATGCCAGCGCCAACCGGATGACCGCCACGATCAGCAGATTGGTGGTGTAATGGACAAATTTGCGCAGCCGTGGCGGATCATTTGCGTCTGTGGGGGCAGGGGCGGACATAAGCCTCGATCAGCTGTGGCGATTACGCCAGACATAGCCCGCCCGCCCAGCGGCAACAAGACACCACCCGCAGGATGGGCAGTGATCCTCTGCGAAGAAGGGGACCGGAGCCTAGTCTTCGTCGTCGTCTTCAACCACCAACAACAGATCGCCCGATTGTTCCATCGCGCGGATCACATCGACGATACCTGACATGGCCGCCTCGACCTCGGCGGCCTTGACCTTGCCGGCCTCTTCAATCTCTTCGCGCAATTGATCGGCCATGCGGCCTGACATGTTCTCCAGCACGAAATCACGCGATGCGGCAAATCCGGCCGCCTCTGCACCGGCGAGGGCCAGCACCAGCTTGTCCTGATCCACCTCGCGCAGGATGCGGGGGATGTCGCGTGGGGCGATGCGGGCGGGGATATTGGCAAAGGTAAAGATCGCCTTGCGCACCGCATTGGCAAAGCCCTGATCGGTTTCGTCGAGGCCCGTCAGCACATCGTCGCGGGTCACATTGGTGGAGGAATTCAGGATCGCGCCGACCCTTTCAACCGGATCACTGTCAAAGGCGGTGGCGGGCTGGGCGTCCAGCTGGCTGGCCAATGACAGGCCAATCCGGTCGACGGCCTCTGGCGTGACAGCGCCCGTCAGGGACACCGCATAGGTGATACGCCGCGCTTGCGGGCCGGGCAATTTGCCAAGGATCTCGGCGGACATGGCAACGGGCAGTTTCGACAGCACCACCGCCGCCACCTCAATGCTTTCGTTCTCAACGGCGGGCAGCAGGCGCTCTGCGCCCAATTCGCCAAGCCGCGCCCAAGGGTTGCCAAACTGGCGCACGCCGGCCTCTTTGCGCAGGCGTGCGGCGGTGTGTGGACTGATCTTGCCGTCCAGCGCATCCAGCGCCCCGGCGATGCCCGCAGGAAAGGACAGGCCGACCTTTTCGACCTCGTTGGCGAATTCCTCAACCACGGCCATCAATGTATCGCGGTCCACCACGCGCATTTGCCCCATCTGGTGGGTCAGGCTCGCCTGCAATTCATCCGGCAGGTCCTCAAGCGGGATATCGGCCCCGTCGTTCAGCAAAAGCCGCACAATGATTGCCGCCTTCGCGCGGCGGCTGAGCGACACAGTGACGCCGCCCCCGTCAAGGACAGGAAGCGGCGCGAGACTGTTCATCGGAACCACATCGTTCATCTTGGCCTGTCCCCCGCAGAATGCCGGGACGTTGTGACAGGCAAAGGTGAAAAAAGGTTGAAATCAGTAGTTGTAAGTGCGTCCAGCAGCGATGGCCTTGCGCAGGGAGGCTTCGGCCCATGTGCCGCTGCCTCCATGGCTGCGGATCAGGCGCAATTGTTCCAGCGCATCGGCCACGCGGCCCTCTTCAACAAACCCCTGGCCCATATAGGACCGGGCCAACACATTGGCCGGGTTCACCACCAGGGCGCGGTTGTAATAGGACATCGCCAGATCGGTCTTGCCCATCTTGCGGTTGGTAAAGCCCAGATAGGTCAAGGTGCGGTCATCATCCTGCGGCATCGCGGCCAGAACGGTCTGCGCATCGTCGTAACGGCCTGCATAGGCCAGCTGGCGCACGGTTTGATAAAGCGTGTCTGTGTCCAAATGGCTTTCTTCGGCGTTCACGCAAGCCTTGGTCTTTTTGTCATAGACCTGACCATTCTTGCACTTTGGTTTGGACGGCGCGGTCTCATCTCCGCCGCCTGCCGCATAAAGGGCCGTACCCATGCTGAGCGGAAGGGCGAGGGCGGATGCCATAACAAAATACTTCATAAAAACTCCTGATGTTCGTGTCTGAAGGGTATCACACAGAGATAACCCGCAGGGCTGCCAATTTATTCGCTCACGAATGTTTGATTTTTGGAAAAATGGATCAGCTTGCCGAAAAGTATAACCTTTCCGGCAGCTTGGATGTTTGGGCGTCTTGAATGTCTCGGTTCCGATCAGGTGCTGACAGGCAGGCAACTGTGGCTGGCGCTGTCATAGGCTGTGCCGGCGGCACATGACATTGCCTGTTTCTCCTTGCCATGCGAACAGCCCATCGCAAGGCTCAGGCTGGGGGCCGCGATCAGGGTAAGGGCAATCAAAAGGGTCTTGGTCTTCATGGTCCGTCTCCTTTGGTTGATAAGTCAAAGCTACACCGAAGGGCGGATTTTTCAAATATTGAGGTTTTAAAAACCACAACTGCGCGGGAAGCGGCCTGTTTTTTCGCCAAAAACAACCGATCCCGCCCCATGAGAGGGCGGGATCGCGTTTTTCTTGCCAAATGAAGCCGGGGCCGTGGCCGCCAGAACCGTGTTTTTATTCGCCGAACACGCGGGCGAAGATCGTATCAACATGTTTGGTGTGATAGCCTAGGTCGAATTTTTCTTCGATCTCCTCCGCGCTGAGGGATTTCAACACGTCCGCATCCGCCAGCAGTTCGGTTTTGAAGTCCTTGCCTTCTTCCCAAACCTTCATCGCATTGCGCTGCACCAGCTTGTAGCTGTCCTCGCGGCTGACGCCCGCTTGGGTCAGGGCCAGCAAAACCCGCTGTGACATCACCAGACCGCGGAATTTGTTCATATTGGCCAGCATGTTGTCGGGGTAGATTACCAGTTTGTCGACCACGGAGGTCAGACGGGCGAGGGCAAAATCAAGCGTAATCGTGGTGTCGGGGCCGATGTTGCGCTCAACTGAGCTGTGGGAGATGTCCCGCTCGTGCCAGAGGGCGACGTTTTCCATTGCGGGCACAACGGCCATGCGCACCAAACGGGCCAGACCGGTCAGGTTTTCGGTCAAAACCGGATTGCGCTTGTGCGGCATCGCGGAGGACCCTTTTTGGCCTTTCGAGAAAAACTCTTCGGCCTCAAGCACTTCGGTGCGCTGCATATGGCGGATCTCGGTGGCGATGTTTTCAATCGAAGAGCCGACGACGCCAAGCGCGGCAAAGAAGGCGGCATGGCGGTCACGCGGGATCACTTGGGTGCTGATCGGTTCGGGCCTGAGACCCAGTTTGGCGCAGACGTGTTCTTCGACCGCAGGGTCGATATTGGCGAAGGTACCGACAGCGCCCGAAATGGCGCCGGTGGCGATCTCGTCGCGTGCGGTGCGCAGACGCGTCAGGTTGCGGTCCATTTCGGCGTAGAAACGCGCGAAAGTCAGGCCCATGGTGGTGGGTTCGGCATGGATGCCATGGCTGCGCCCGATGCGCACGGTCATCTTGTGCTCCAGCGCCCGGCGTTTGAGCGCGGCCAGCAACCCTTCCATATCCGCGATCAACAGATCGGCGGCGCGGGTCAGCTGCACGTTAAAACAAGTGTCGAGCACATCGGAGGAGGTCATGCCCTGATGCACAAAGCGGGCCTCGTCGCTGCCGACATGTTCGGCCAGATGGGTCAGAAAGGCGATGACGTCATGTTTGGTCACAGCTTCGATCTCGTCGATGCGGGCCACGTCAAACTCGACATCCTTGGCCTTCCACACCGCATCCGCGTTTTCACGGGGGATCACGCCGATGTCTGCCATTGCATCGCAGGCGTGGGCCTCGATCTCATACCAGATCCGGAATTTTGTCTCCGGAGACCAGATCGCAACCATATCGGGGCGGGAATAGCGGGGGATCATCGGCACACACCTTTTTGTGACTGTTTTGTGGGTCACCGGCGCAATAGACTGCCGCAGGGGTAAGAACAAGGCAGGAGCCAGAAGATGCGTCAATTCGTGCTGTTTTTCATGTTGTGCGGGCCGTTTGCGGTGCAAGCGGACGAGGCGGCTTGGACACCTCTGAGCGGGGCAGAGATCAGCGCCGCCTTGACCGGCAAAGTGGTGCAATACGGATCGGCATGGCAGGATTTTCGCGCCTCGGGCAAGACCTTGTACAATGCGGGGCGCGACTCATGGGGATACTGGCGGGTTGAGGGCGACCAATACTGCAGCCAATGGCCGCCTTCGGACCTTTGGGCCTGTTATGACATGACCCGGAAGGGCGACCGGTTGCGGTTTATCGGGGCGGCGGGGGATATTTCAGAGGCTGTTTATCGACCTGCGGCCGATTAGGGCGCCAGCCCCCATCGGTGCGGGGCACCGATTCCCCCGGAGTATTTGACGCCAAAAAGAGGGGAGGGTCAGTCGACGAGTTCTGTCACCACCTCAGAGGCGCGTTCAAGGGTGCGGTGGACGGGGCATTTATCCGCAATCTCCAGCAGGCGCTGGCGTTGATCCGCGTCCAATGCCCCCTCCAGCCGGATGCGTCTGCGCCATGTGTCCACCTTGGCGCCGCTGCCGGTTTCGGCGTCTTGCGCGTGGACCTTGTCGTGGCAGACATCGACGCTGACGTGATCGAGGGGCCAGCCCTTGCGGCGGGCGTACATGCGAATGGTCATCGAGGTGCAGGCGCCCAGTCCGGCGGAAAGAAAGCCATAGGGCGACATGCCGCGATTGGTGCCGCCATAGGCGAGCGGCTCATCCGCCAGCGCGTGATGGTGCGGGCCGGAAAAGACATCCTGCAAGAACCCGTCCGGGTCGGCTTCGGCAACGCGGATGATTCCCTCGGGTGCGCCGGGCGGTGGGGCAGGCGGGGCCAGTGGAATATAGCGGCCGGCCCATGTGGCGATCACCTCGGCGGCATAATCGGCATCTTCGGCGCGGCTGATCAAATGGTCGGCATTGTCCAGCGTGACAAAGCTTTTGGGGTGTTTGGCGGCACCAAAGATCTGGCTGGCGTTTTCGATGCCCACCACATCGTCCAGCGGCGCATGCATCACCAAAAGCGCCGCATCCAGGGCTTTGATGGACTGGGTCAGGGCGGCCTGTTCGATATCCTCGACAAAGCCTCTGCTGATCGTAAAGGGGCGGCCCGCGAGGCAAACCTCGGCCTGCCCCTCGGCGCGGATCTCGGGCAGGGAATCTGCAAAGTTGTGAATGACATGGCTGGGGTCAAAAGGCGCGGCAAGGCTGGCCACGGCCTTGATCCCCGGCATCCGGCTGGCGGCGCTTAGCACCGCCGCGCCGCCAAGGGAGTGGCCGATCAGCAGGCTGGGCGCCATGCCGGTTTGATCCAGATAGGTGCAGGCCGCGATCAGGTCTTCGACGTTGGAGGTAAAGGAGGTATTGGCAAACTCCCCCTCCGAATGGCCCAGGCCGGTGAAATCAAAGCGCAAAACAGCGATGCCCATGCCGGCCAGCCGCGCCGCGATGCGGCGGGCGGCGGCGATGTCCTTGCCGCAGGTGAAACAATGGGCAAAGAGCGCGGTCGCGAGATGTGGCCCATCGGGCAGATCCAGCCGCGCCGCAAGCGGAGTGCCGTCATGGCCGGGAAAGGTGATGCGTTTGGTGGCCATGATCTGATCTCCGCTTGGCTTTGGTCAAAGGTGAGTGATGGGCAGGCCATGCGCAAGCCATGTGACAGACCCCTCACGGGGGAGTGACAGCGGCGGAGCATCGCGGCGAGGGTTTTACACCGCGGCGGCAGGAGTGTAGCACTGGCGCGAAACCATCCAAGACGAGATATGCCCGTGGCTGACACATTCAAACCCGATCTGCACCCTGCAACCATCGCCGCCCACGCGGGCGGGGCCGCTGACGCGCATACAGCCGGTGTTGTGCCGGGTATTCATATGGCCACGACCTTTGTGCGGGATGAAAACTATGATCCGGTCAATCCGGAGAATGTCTATCTGCGGTCCCACAACGAAAACGTGCGGGTGGCTGAAGATCTGTTGTCAAAACTCGAAGGTGCGGCAGAGAGCCTGCTGTTTCCTTCCGGCATGGCAGCGGTGGCGGCGGTGTTTCGCACCGTGCCGACCGGCGCCAGCGTGGTTGTTCAGACGCAGATCTACTGGGGCACAACCGCATGGATCCGCGATTTCTGCACGCGGCGGGGGATCGAACTGCATGAGGTGGAAACCTCTGACCCGATCAGTCTGGAGATCGCTTGCAAGGTGCATAAACCGGCGCTCATCTGGATCGAGACCCCGTCAAATCCGTGGCTGCGCATCACCGATGTGACCGGCGCTGCGCGGATGGCCCATGCGGCGGGGGCGAAATTGGTGGTGGACAGCACGGCGGCGACACCGGTGTTGAGCCAGCCTTTGGCGCTCGGCGCGGATATTGTCATGCATTCGGCGACCAAGGGGATCAATGGGCATTCCGATGTTCTGGCCGGAACGCTGTCAACGGCGGCGCCGGACGATGACATCTGGAAGATGATCGTGGATGATCGCAATCAGGCTGGCGCTGTGATGGGGCCGATGGAGGCATGGCTTTTGACCCGCGGGATGCGCACGCTGCCACTGCGGATGCGGGAAATGTCCCGCAATGCCATGAAGATCGCTGAATATTTGCAGGACCACCCACAGGTTGAGGCCGTGCTTTACCCCGGATTGCCGGACCATCCCGGCCATGTGATCGCCAAACGCCAGATGACTGGCGGATATGGCGGACTTCTGTCCTTTGTGGTCAAAGGCGGCGGGGCGGCGGCGCTCAAGGCGGCGGGGCGGTTGCAATTGTTCTTGCGGGCGACCTCGCTCGGCGGGGTTGAAAGCCTGGTGGAGCATCGCCACACAATCGAGCCGCACACCGGCATCCCCGAAGGTCTGCTGCGGTTGTCGGTGGGGATTGAGGACGCGGGCGATCTGATTGCAGATCTGGGGCAGGCTTTGGGGCAATAGGGGCAAAGACGGGTTGGAGAATAGGACTCAAGATCAGGGCTTTGCGCCGCGATCTTAATGTCAATTTCAGACTGCCATTGCACCGGTTCTAATACAGGCGCTCTGCCTCGTCATTGGAATGGTCCTCCTGGACCTCGTCCAGGGTCTGGTCTCTGTCGACCACTTCAATCACCCATTCAGCCAGCGTTGGCGCGGTCTTTCTCGCGGGCCAATGATCAGGCTGCCACAGGCGCGATCGGATCAAGGACTTCGAGCAATGCATAAAGACCTCCTCGACCTCAACAACCAATGCCAACATTGGAACGCGGCCCTTGATCGCATGTCGTGCGCTGATCGACTTGTCTTTGACGATCCTCGCCTTGCCCGCAACGCGCAGCGTGTCGCCATGCCCCGGCACAATAAACAGGATCGCAACGTTCGGATCTTCCAGAATATTCTGAAATCCATCCACGCGGTGATTGCCCAACCGATCGGGGATGATCAGGGTCTTTTCGTCATAGACCTCGACAAATCCGGCCGGATCCCCTTTGGGTGAAACGTCGATCAGACCGTCCGAGGATTTGGTGCCGATCACGATAAAGGGCGCGGTTTCGATAAACTGGGTCGCAACAGAAGTGATTTTGTCCGTGACCTTCAAAAAGGTGTTTGTGAACCCTTCTGTGGGCAGCAATTCACGCAGTCGCGAAAGGCTGGTGATCTCTTCATCGACGTCAAGCATTGGCTTTTCCCACTTTACTTTGCCCTGATACATCAAAGCGACAATGGGACGTTAGCAAACCTAGGGCCACGGGTCAGCAGGTTTGAAGGACAATTGCGGCGCGGCGGGCACGCGCGAAACAAAAGAAAACCCCGCCCGGCAGGACCGGACGGGGCAAATTTCCAAGATTGGCAGCCGATTAACGGAACAGGCTCAGAATGTTGCCTGGTGCCTGGTTGGCAATCGACAGGGACTGCGTCGCCAACTGCTGCTGCACCTGATAGGCCTGCAGACGGGCCGCTTCTTCTTCCATATTCGCATCCACCATGGAGCTGATGCCGGAATCCAGCGTGTCTGTCAGGCTGTCAAGAAAGTCCATCTGGCCTTCAAGCGTTTTCTCGGTCACGCCCATAGACGTCGCCGCGTCAATCGCGTTGGACAGCTGGCCCTCGGCCACGACCAGTTTGGCCGCCATGGTTGTTGAAGTGTCGGTCACATCAACCGCTGCCATAGCTGTCTGAATCGCCTGAAGGTCAACCGTGTCAAAGCTGATTGTGGTTGTTGCGAAAGAACCGCTGGCGCGGGAAATACCGCTGACAACTGTCACGGTCGAAGACGCGGCACCCACCAGATCGTCACCGTTAAAGGTGGCCTGATCAATGGCGGATTGCATGTTTTCGGCCAGAGCGTCGAGTTCACTTTGAACGTCGGCTTTGTCCACACCATCGCTTTGGGCAAATGCGATACGCTCAACCATCTGGTTGGCCAGATCCTTGACTGTTTCGGCGCCAAGACGGGCGGTTGCAACGGAGTTTTTCGTGGCTGTCATACCTTCGTTGATGGCCTTGAACATGCCGCTGTCGCCCTTCATCGTTTCGGAGATGGCGAAGTAGGCGGCGTTTTCCTTACCGGAGCGTACCTGCAAACCGGTTGAAATACGCGACTGGGTTTCATTCAGACCACGGCTGACATTTTTGAGTGTGGCCAGGGCCACCGTTGCGGAATTATTGTTGAGAATGGACGACATGACTGCTCTCCTCATTTCTCGGGATGTTCAGTCTTCTGACCTACTAGGGCTTAATGCCGAGGTCCGAGATAGGCGCGAATTGTGCAAAAATTTGGGCAAATGCCGGGTAATTCCAAGGTGTCTTGTGACATATGTCACTTGGCGCGCGAAAAGGGATGAGGCGGAAACCCGCCTCAAGCATCTGTATTCGAATGATAAATATTGAACCTGGCTTTAGTCGCCCATTAAGGCCGCATCGAAGGGATAGGTTGTCAGGTTTTCAAATCCATCTTCTGTGACCAAAACCTGATCTTCCAGCTTGATCGAAAAATCCCCGCCCTCGGGCGAGACCAGCGCCTCCACACACAGCACCATGCCAGCCTCCAACGGGTAATCGTAAGCCCCCGCAACCGCGTGATCAGGATAGGCCACGAGAGGCCATTCATCACACAGGCCCACGCCATGCATCAGGCAGCCGTATTTTCCGGCCTGATACTGCGCGTCCAGCACATGCGTACCGGCGGTCAATTCGGGGATCATCACACCGGGTTTGAGCATTTGCATGTTGGTCTGAATATGCTCAACCGCGTGTTGCATGGCATAGATCATGTCTGCACGCGGCTTCTCATCTCCTACCCACCATGTGCGGGAGATATCCACGCAAATGCCATAACTGCCGATCAGATCGGTATCAAAGGCAATGATCTCGTTGGGCTGGGTGATGCGCGGGCCACATTCCTGAAACCATGGATTGGTCCGTTGCCCGGACGCCAAAAGCCGCGTTTCAATCCATTCGCCGCCGCGTTTGATGTTCTCGGCGTGCAGAACCGCCCAGATGTCATCTTCGGACGTTTTCCCATTTGGCACAGCCGCGCGGGCAAAATCCTCCATCGCGCGCACAGAGACCTCGCAGGCATGGGAGGCACAGCGCATCGCCAAAATCTCGTCCGGTCCCTTGATCGAGCGGCTTTTTTCGGTGACCTCTTCGCCGTCCATGATCTCAAAGCCCTGCGCCTCAAGCGCACGCAACCCGTGCAGCATGATCTTGTCCACCGCCAACCGCATATTGCCGCCGCCATGTTCCGCAATCAGCGCCCGCACTTCGTTGCTGAACACATCTGCCGCCAGATCAACCTTGTCGCCGCGATCAAAATAGAACAGGTCCGCGCCTGATCGTTGTTCGCGCACCAGCGGATTGAATTCGCTCAGGAAGGGGGAGTTCTTGTAGTCCCAGATCACCATATAGCCGTCGGCGCAAAGCAGAACCGCCCGAAACGGATTGTGGGTGTTCCAAAGCTGCATGTTGGTGCTGTCAGTGGCATAGCGGATGTTGAGGGGGTCAAACATCAAGATGCCGCCATAGCCGCGGTCCACCACATGACGGGTCAGCCGTTCCCATCTGTAGCGGCGCATCTTTTCAAGATTTGGCATCTCCAGCCCCGACGCCCGCCATTCGCCAAACGCCAGCTGCGTCGGGCCGATCTCAATGCGGTTGTTGTCGTTGGGGCTGCCATCGGCAAGGGTGCTGCCCAATTGCGGATCAATCTTGCGGGTGTCGCGATAATGGCTGTTCATGGTGGGCTCCAACGCTTGTTTGGATCAGAGTGCCTGTTTGAAATGCCAAGGGTTGCTGAAATCCGACAGAAAGAGGTGTCGTTTTTGCACGACAAGGCGGGTTGGTCTTCATATGGTCCGCCCATGACCGAGATCCTGCAAGAGCATCTGCCGCCGCCGCAAACCGTTGAGAACAAACTGCCTGGGGTTGGTCCCTGTGCGCCGGATGACTGGCTGCGCGTGGATGAGGCTTACGCCGCGCAACTGGCCTATCGTGCCCAACTGCTGGCCGAGAAACGCGAGGCTGTGCTGTGGATGGACCCCGCCGCATTGCCCGCTGCGCAGGAGGTGTTAGAGGAGGCCCTGCATCTGTTACCGGGGCTGGGATTTGAACGGGCAGGGGATGAGGTGATCTGCCCCGATGGCCGCATTGTGCCGCTGGACTATGAGCAACCTCTGCTCACCCTTGGCCATTTGGTGCAAGAAGATATCTGTATTTTGCAAAAGCGCGGGGATGAACACGTATTGACCGGCGCAGTTCTGTGTTTTCCGGCCAATTGGCGATTGGCGGAAAAGGCAGGCAAGCCGTTGGTTGATATTCATATCCCAGTGCCGGAATACGATGATGACATTGCCCGACGGGTACAGCGGATGTTTGACGGCGTGCGGGCCGGGCGGCCCCTGTGGCGGTTCAACCGGCTGAGCTATGTTGAGGCGGATCTGCACCAACCGCGGCGCAAGGCTGTGGGGGAAGTGGAACGTTTCAACAGATCAGAGCGTCAATGCATCATCCGGATGCCGCGCACGGATGCGGTGATCTTTACCATACATACATGGGTTGTTCGGCGTTAGTTTTGGGCCGCGTCGGGCGCAGATCAAACGACCTGCGCCCCTTTGCTCAGGCGACATCCAGCACCATATGCGGCACCCCGTTAGACGTTTTCTGCGGTGACACACCGGCTGCATTCACGGTCGTATTCACCTGCCGCCGGTACGAACTGAACAGCTCGGACGCCACCACATCGATCGCCTCGTCAAAGCGAAGGGTCAGCGACCAATAGCCATTGGACGACAGCCGCGCCGCCTTGACCTCGCCGCGAAAGGCATGGCCCAGATAGCGCCCCGATATCCGCTGGCCGGGGGTCCAGCCGGGATGGGCATTGGCCGCTTTGGCCGCGATGGTGTTCCAATCGCGCATGCCCCACTGATGGGCAATGGTTTCCAGCGCTTCTGCGTGACTGATGGTCTGGCCGCGTGCATTCAAATCACTGCGCAGGCGTTTGGCCTGTGCCTTGAGCACATCACGGGACGGAATAGGATTGGTCATATCAAACACTCCTGCACTCGCGTCGGGTGAAAGGGATCCGCGTTGCCTGTCAATCAGCGAGATTGAAGGTTTGAAAACAGTTCAGGACTTCACCGGATTGCGGATGGCAGGGGCCTGACCCTGAGCGGCATATAGGGGGAGGGATGGCGGTGTGCAAGGGGGCGTGGGCGGGCAACGACGGCACGAAAGATGATGTGCGGCTTATTTGTGCATATGTCGTTCGGGTGACCCCCTCAACCCTTGATTGCATGTGCAGTAAATGTGATACCAAGAGTTTAGATAAGAATTTCGGAGCATATCGTGGGTACATTTCTAATAAGCGAACATGGTGGTTCATTTAACTTTAAGTATCCTAGTGGACCTGCGTTAGAAATTGATATTGAACCAAATCTGATTAGGGTTTCGTCGTTCAAGTCAGATGCCCAGATTGATGAATTCACGCCACGACGGGTTGTCGAATTTCATGGCACGTTTGAGAATAATCTGGATGGTACTGCGCACGGTACAGTTACAAGTGCGAGCCGTCATTATTATTCCCATCTTGCGTTGATCGGAGAGGGTGATCTCGGTGAAACAGTAGCAATTGGTACGGGTTTGAATTTCGATGCTGCTCTCATCTTCGAAGCGGCAGGATCGGATGAACTCAGCTTTAACGACATCATCTATTCTGGCGACGATTTCCTATCGTATGGGCAGGGCGTAACCGACGGGCACACCTTGTTCTACGTTTCAGGAGCGGGCGATGATACGATTTCAGGCTCAGGCCTGATAGACAAGGTGTTTGCCGGGCCGGGGCATGATGTCGCCTATGGATTCAATGGCGACGATAGCCTCGCCGGCGAAGACGGCGATGACTTGCTTGTTGGCGGGCGCGGGGATGATACCCTCGAAGGCGGCGCCGGGAATGACACGATTGACCTTGGGTCTGGTAGTGACCTTGCACAGGGCGGCACAGGTAACGATACGATAGTCGGTGATTTCGAACTAAGTAGCGATTTTGTGGACACAGCTATTTTTGACGGTGACAGCGCAAGTTACACATTAAGCATTGATCGGCTTGGTCTTTTTGAAATCGCGATAGAGGACCGAGTAGATCATCGTGATGGCACGGACCACCTCACTCAGGTGCAGCGGTTGAAATTTGCTGATATGTCGTTTGACGCGGATACACTGATTTTTCTGCCCATACTTGATAAGGAAACTGTTGATCCTTTGGTCGAGCTTTACATCGCTTATTTCGGCAGGGCGCCCGATGCGCTGGGCCTTTACTATTGGGGAGCGCAGCGCTGGTATGACCTGAATAGCAGTTTCTTTCAGATTGACGGATCATCGCTCAACGAGATCTCTGCCTTTTTTGAAAAATCTGCCGAGGCCCAAGCTTTGTTCCCCTTCGATGGAGACAACTTTGCCTTCCTCACATCGGTCTACCAGAATGTTCTGGGCCGTGACCCCGACGCCGCAGGCATTGCGTTTTGGCAACCATTGCTGGACGATCAGACGGTCACCAAGTCGTCCTTCATTTTAAGTGTTCTTGAGGGAGTTCGGTCTGAGAACACAGACAACCTAGATCAAGACAGTTTGCTTCAGCGGGCAAAGGACGCTGAATATCTCGATGCCAAAACCGCGATTGGCAAATACTTCGCAATCGCCAAAGGTATGAGTGACACAGAGAATGCCCGCTCCTTGATGTCCGCCTTCGATGGAACGGAAAGCGGACTGATCGCCGCCAAGGGTTTGGCCGACCAATACTATTCGGATGCACTAGACCCTTTGGAGGGTGAGTTCCTTGTGCAAATAACAGGTTACACTCAGGAAGAAGCTGACAGTTTATTCCTGTAAGAATTTGTTGCGGGTAGGCACTCGTAATCAATGCAAACAATGCACCTTTTCAGAACTCTCGCAGCGCTGCCGTTGCGAGAGTTCCAACGTCCATTAGGTATGTTTACTGCTCCACCAATCCGGCGGCATAGGCGATGGCGCGTTGGTAGTTGCCGCTGTCGTTCCAGACCGACAGCACCTTGAAATTGCGGGTGCCTTGGCCAAAGGGTTTTCCCGGTTTCCAGCCGTTTTTGCGCAGCATATTGGCGGCGGTGGCCAGGGCATCTGCGGCGGCGTAGGGGTCGGCGCGGCCATCGCCGTTGCCATCCACCCCATAGCGCAGCCAGTTGCCTGCCAGAAACTGCATATGCCCCAACTCGCCCGAAGGGCCGCCGCGGGTCTTGCTGGAGATCACACCGCGATCCGCCATTTTGAGTGCGGCAATCGCGTGAACCTCAAACTTGGGATGGCGGCGGCAATAGGACGACAAAGTCACCGCGCCGCTCACAATGGGTGTCTTTCCCAAATAGCCGCCCCAGCTTGTCTCAAGTCCCCAGATCGTTGCCAAAAGGCTGGCCGGAACTCCGTATGTCCGCTCAATCGCGGCGAAGGTATTGGGATTGCGGGCAATCTTCTTGCGTGTCTGGTTGACAAAGTTTTGCGCCGAACTGCCGGATCGCTTGGCCAGGAACCGCGCCGGATCACCCTGCGATACGCCGGTCTGGCTGGAGGGGCGCGATTCAAAACGCCAGGTGATGTCTGACAGGCTGGCCGCGTTCAACGCCTGAAGTCCCCGTTGGCCCACGCCCGCCTTGGCTGCGTCTTTTGCCAAGCTCTGCTTGTAGGCGCCAAAGCTGCCTTTGCTGGTGATGCATTCTGCTGACAGGGCAGGGGTTGCCAGGACGGCAAGCGCCGCAACGGTAAGGAATGACTTTTTAAACATACTGGGGGAACCTCAAAAATCCGAACTTAACGAAGATTAACAAGGTTTGGATTTGTTTCAACGGGCAACTGCGGCCTGTTGCATCAACCGTTGGTCCAAGTGGTCAGAACCATCACCCATTGCGGATCGGCCCGCGTCACGACCCAGGCATACGCCGAACCGCCCGTCAGAATGCCGACACCAAAGAAGAACGGAAACGTAAACCGTGTCCGCCTGGTTTTACCCGCACTCAACTGGGGACTGCTGCACGTTTCGACTGTCAGCCTTCCGCTCTGGTGCTTCTCTATCCGGCCGATGCGTTCTGCAAAGGTTGTGGTTGAGATTGCCATCGTATGCTCACTAATTATTCACGAGCCCATTTATTCGAGGCAATTCTGGCCATATTGGGGCGCAATCATGGTTTGGCCGCGACGATTTGGACAAACCAAAAAGGGCGCCCGCAAATGGGGCGCCCTTTCGTGAATAGTGTAAGTCTCTGAAATTAAACGCTGTAATACATGCCAAACTCAACAGGGTGAGGCGTGTGCTCGTATTTGTGCACTTCTTCCATCTTCAGCTCGATATAACCTTCGATCTGATCACGGGTGAACACGTCACCGGCCAGCAGGAAATCCATGTCTGCTTCCAGCTCTTCCATTGCTTCGCGCAGGGAACCACAAACCGTCGGGATGCCGGCCAGCTCTTCGGCAGGCAGATCATACAGGTTCTTGTCCATCGCCTCGCCGGGATCGATCTTGTTCTTGATGCCGTCAAGGCCAGCCATCAGCAGGGCTGCAAAGCACAGGTAGGGGTTGGCCGCCGGATCAGGGAAACGGGCTTCAACACGCTTGGCCTTTGGGCTTTCGGTCCATGGGATACGCACACAGCCGGAGCGGTTACGCGCGGAATAGGCACGCAGAACAGGCGCTTCGAAACCAGGGATCAGACGCTTGTAGCTGTTGGTCGCCGGGTTGGTGAAGGCATTGAGCGCCTTGGCGTGAGACAGGATACCGCCAATGAACCACAGGGCCTCCTGTGACAGGTCGGCATATTTGTCGCCTGCAAACAATGGCTTGCCGTCCTTCCAGATCGACATGTTCACGTGCATGCCAGATCCGTTATCGCCATAGATCGGCTTGGGCATGAAGGTCGCGGATTTGCCATAGGCATGGGCCACGTTGTGGATCACGTATTTATACTTCTGCAGCTCATCGGCCTGTTCGGTCAGGGAGCCAAAGATCAGACCCAATTCGTGCTGGCAGGACGCAACCTCGTGGTGATGCTTGTCCACTTTCATGCCCAAACGCTTCATCGTGGACAGCATTTCCGCCCGCAGATCCTGCGCTTCATCTGTTGGGTTCACAGGGAAGTAGCCGCCCTTGAGGCCTGGACGGTGCCCCATGTTGCCCATTTCATACTCGGTGTCCGTGTTCCAGGATGCGTCAGAGGCGTCCACTTCGTAGGACACTTTGTTGATCGAGTTGGAGAACCGCACATCGTCAAAGAGGAAGAATTCCGCTTCGGGGCCAAAGTAGGAAATGTCACCAATGCCGGAAGACTTCAGATAGGCTTCGGCTTTCTGCGCCGTGCCGCGCGGGTCACGCTCGTAAGCTTCACCCGTGTCAGGCTCAACAATAGAGCAATGCACACAGATGGTCTTTTCCGCATAGAACGGATCAATATAGGCGCTGGACACATCCGGCATCAGCTTCATGTCGGAGGCTTCGATGCTTTTCCAGCCCGCGATGGAGGAGCCGTCAAACATAAAGCCTTCTTCGAGGAAGTCTTCGTCAACCAGATCGTTTACAACTGTCACGTGCTGCAGCTTGCCGCGGGTGTCGGTGAAACGGATGTCGACATATTCGATGTCTTCGTCCTTGATCTTTTTCAGGAACTCTTTGTTGTTCATGATGATACCTATTTCTTAAGATGGATGGATAGATTACAGCGCGTCCGAGCCGGTTTCGCCGGTCCGAATGCGGATCGTTTGCTCAACGGGCGAGACAAAAATTTTGCCGTCGCCGATCTTTTCTGTTTTTGCGGCGTCTACGATGGCCTCGATGGCGGCATCGACCTGATCATCGTCAAGAACCACCTCAACTTTGACCTTGGGCAGGAAATCAACAACGTATTCCGCACCGCGATAGAGCTCGGTATGGCCTTTCTGACGGCCGAAGCCCTTGACCTCGATCACGGACAGGCCCTGAACGCCAACGTCTTGCAGGGCCTCTTTCACCTCGTCCAGTTTGAACGGTTTGATGATCGCTTCGATCTTTTTCATGGCGTGCCCCTTCGTGGATGAAATCGCTTGGGGTTCTCATTTCATTTAACCTGTTGAGAATCCATCTGCTGCGGTAGCTTGGGACAAATGGGCGCGGTGATTTTCTGCGCCCCGCTCGGTATTTGGGCAGAGCGCACAAAAAACAGGCAGAAATGAATCGAGGGATCTCGGGCCATGACCGAATTGCTGACATCCGCGCAAATGCGCGCGGTGGAACAGGCCGCAATGGACAGCGGCGCCGTCACCGGATTGGACCTGATGGAACGGGCGGGGCAGGGTGTCATCGACGCTGCATTTTCCCATTGGCCAGAGTTGGCGCAAGTGCCGCACCGCGCGCTTGTTCTATGCGGGCCGGGTAACAACGGCGGAGATGGATTTGTCATTGCGCGGTTGCTCAAGGATGCAGGCTGGGAGGTCGATCTGTTTCTCTTTGGTGACGCAGACAAACTGCCCCCAGATGCCAAAGCCAATTATACCCGCTGGACCGCGCTGGGCGGCGTCTTGGAGCTTACAGCCAAAAACCTGCGAGTGGCGGCGCGGCCCGATTTGATTGTTGATGCGGTCTTTGGCACTGGCCTGACGCGCCCCTTGCCACCCAAGGTGCAGCAGGCTCTTGCCGCCTTGGGCAAGATCAAATGGAAAAGCTGGTCCTCGATCCGGCGCGTTGCCGTTGATTGTCCGTCGGGGCTGAACCTTGACACTGGCATGGTGCCGCAAGATCTGGAAAAGACCGACGGCGTCATATCCACCAACCTGGCGCAGCTGACCGTCACCTTCCACACACCCAAACCGGGGCATTATCTGGGCATCGGGCCGTTGGTTTGCGGGGCGGTCGTGATCGCGGATATTGGTTTGCGCAAATCCGATCCGGAACGCAGCATGCTGGGCCAGCCGCCTGACGACAGCCGCGCCCGGCTGGTGACGCCGGTCTTTGCAGGATCAAAGTTGCCCCCGCGCATCTGGCCGGGATCCTTTATCGGGAAATCCCGACACAACGGTCACAAGTTCGACCATGGGCATGTGATGGTTTTTGCAGGCGGGGTCGGACGCGGCGGGGCGGGGCGGCTTGCCGCGCGGGCGGCGCTGAGGTCAGGGGCGGGGGTCGTGACGCTGCTTTGCCCGCCCTCCGCCTTGATCGAGAACGCCTGCCAATTGGATGCGATCATGCTGCGCCCCATGGCCAAGGACGCGCCGCTGAGCACCGTCGCGGATGACAGGGTCACAGCCTATTGCATCGGCCCCGGCCTTGGCGTGAATGACCGCACCCGCGATCTGGTCGGCCAGGTTTTGGCGCAGCGCGCCGGTGCACGGGCGTGGCGCGATCCGGCTGTGGTGCTGGACGCAGATGCGCTTGGCAGTTTTGCCGACGATCCCGCTGCGCTTTTTGCCCAATGTCATCCGCGCACTGTCCTCACCCCGCATGAGGGCGAATTTGCCCGGCTCTTCCCCGATCTGGCCTTGTCGCGGCGGGATGGTCTTTCCAAGATCGACGTCGCACGGCAGGCGGCGGAGCGGGCAGGGTGCATCGTCCTTCTGAAAGGGGCAGACACCGTGATTGCAACGCCGGAGGGCGGCGCAAGCGTGCATGCGGCGGCCTATGACCGGCGGGTGCCGTGGCTGGCAACCGCTGGTGCGGGTGATGTTCTGGCCGGATTAATCGCGGGCCTTGCCGCCTCTGACAACAGCGCGGAACTGATCACCATGGCCGAGATCGCCGCCTACCTTCACGTGGAATGTGCCGCCTCTTTTGGTCCGGGTCTGATTGCCGAAGATCTGCCAGAAGAACTGCCCAAGGTGTTCCGCGCAATGGGGCTTTAGCCGCCAAGGCCATCGCCGCAGCCCGCCGTAGACAGCTCCACCCCGCCTGCATAAATCACCTGCGGCGGGCCGCAGCAGATGGCAAACACATGGGACGGGCCAATGTCACAGGTTTGGAAACCTGACTGCCCTACCAGTTCAGACAGCGGCATCAGAACCTGCATCTGGCCCGCAATCGCCACGGCCAGATCGCCCCGCAGCAGCACCTGTTGCGCCGCCGGCAATGGCAGATCCACCTCGGGCATGCCCGGACCAAATGCGCCCGCACGCACCATTGCCCATGCGCCGCCCCAAAGATCGCGCCGCACCCCGCGCACGGCCACAAACCCAGCATCACGGCTGACAATCCGGTCCCCCGCAGATAGGAATTCAACCGGCAAGGCGCCGTCGGAGGTAAGCACGTTCGTACCCGCCGGCAGGCCTCCGCGCGGCAAAAGATATGGTGTCATCCTGTGCGGGAGACCGGGTTGATGGACGCCGCGATCGCTTGGGTTCGGTTCCATTCTGCCCCTCCAGTGCCCGCTTTGCCCCGGTTGTCGGGCATAGATGCAAAGATCATCTTAAGGGCGGTCATTTTTGCCCTCGCCAAGCGTTTGAGGTTTTGATAGTCACCCGCCTGTTGCCTTTGGCAAATCGTGCGGGTGTGGCGGAATTGGTAGACGCACCAGATTTAGGTTCTGGCGCCGCAAGGCGTGGGGGTTCAAGTCCCTTCACCCGCACCAAATTTTTTCGAAAAAATTTTAGAATCAGAGGTTTATGATGTCACTACGGAAATCATCCCCCATTTTACCCCCCATCAAGTAACCGTTTTGTCCTCTCTGGTCTTGGAATAGATCCCTTCTAGTCGGCGCTGATCCCAGCAGCTTCATCATAAGGCTTGACTGCTGGTGCGATCCTTGCCTGTAAGGTTATGCTTAGTTGTTTACCCAACTGGAGTACACTTTATGCCGGATAGCAAAGCAAGAACAGATTTTGGTTGGGAAGAGCTTGTTAGAGAATGCGACTGGGACGGCGTCGAAAACTGGTACATTGCGTGTTTTGATGATCGCCATGAGCATCATGACGCTTTGGCCACCCTTTTGGCTCGTTTGGAAGAGATCGTTCCAAAGGTTAAGGTCACAAACAGGATGGAGAAAGCGCAGCGCTATGCTTTGCCGACTGACCCAAATGAGGTTTGGGTAGGCAAGGAGCACTTCAAAGGGGCGGCAGTCATACTACAACTGGGCGAACTCGCTGCAGCCGTCTACGGAGACCCTAAGTCAGTTGTTGAGGAATGGTCAGATTACAGAGACGTAATCATAACACGGCTTGAGAATTACTTGGAGCAGGAAGAGCCAACGACAGGTGACGCGGAGTATTCTCGCGGTCATCATTGCTTGGCGGCGCTGGAGGGATTGGGCGACGTCCAAAGTCTCATGGACAAGGCAGACACAGCCTTTGACACAGATGATGATCTTTTGTGGCTCCGCGAGATCATGTCAGAAATTGCATATCTGTCCTTCGACGCGGGTCGGCGCACGCAAGCGGCTTGGGGAAAGGACATAGAGAATTTGGCTTTCATGGGATCGAAGGTGCATGAGGGCCAGAAAAGAGGCGGTGATGGCCGGAGACAAAGCCTCAAACAAAAGAAATCTATGGTACTCAAAGAAATGAAGCGCCTGAAAGAAGTAGGCCATTCCATCGAGAATGCAGCCCGAATATGCGCTGAAAAAGGTATTGGAACCTCCTTGTCCGCGAACAAGGCAATGTGGTTCCGAAACAAGCGTACCAAAAAGGAGTGACAGTGCACTGCACTGTCACGACGGTTTCCTTCTACGACTGACATCGACGCACATCGAAGCGTCATGAAGCAACCAGTCTCGAAGAAGGAGCGAACCAAATGCGAAAACGCACAGTTAACCAACCTGGTTCAGCAGCAATGGCTGCGGATGCAGTGGCGGAACGTTTGATCTGCGCTGCAGAAGGGGCACAAATCTTGAGTTGCTCTCGCGCGACATGGTGGCGTCGTGTTGCTGATGGCACTTTGCCCAAGCCGATAAAGATCGGAGCGATGACACGCTGGAAATTGTCCGGTGTGTTGGCTGCCATAGAAACCTTCACGACAGATTGACCTAGACATGGCGAACGTAGTCCGTTCGAAAACGATCTGTGAAGCTGGCAAGTACGCGATTTTGCAGAAACGCGGGATGTCTAGATTACGCAACCTGATCGGCGGGCTCGCTCAAATTCTGACAGCGGAAAATTCGAGAGATTTGGTTTTTCTGAATTCCTAGGCTCATCCGCACTTCGCTTGCTTCATCAGCGGAGGGTGCTCAGGTCTAAAACGTCACTGGAAGAAAATAAGGAGAATTCAATGGCGCAGAAGTTGGCAAACGGTGGAGCTGTATTTCGCAGGAAAGAGGACCCAGACAAACTCCTGACCGTCTCCGAAGTCGCCGAACTTGACCGCTGTTCCGAAAAAACAGTCCGACGCGCTATCGATGCAGGCCTGCTCAACGCCACGCGCATCGGCGTGAACGGTCGTCTTGTTCGGGTCAAAAAAGCTGATCACGCAGCCTATCGTGCTGCGTTTTCGGGCTGATGTCTCGTGTCCACAGAAATCCATTTAAGTCAGCAAGTTAGCTCTCTCTCGGGAAAAGGTATCCTCGGAAAATTTTTGATTTTCCATGTTATCCTTTTCCCGAAAGTCCACTGCTGACCATCTCTGTCTACCCGAGTTTCACCATGTCCAAGGAGACGCCTTCCCATGAAACCCCTTGATCACACTGACCTTGAATCTGCTTTTCTCCCACCTGACTGCCTGATGTTCTCTGATTTGATCGCACGACTGTCTGAAGACAACACACTAAAGCCGGAGCGGGTTCGTGATATGACATCCGGTCTGAAGCGTGTTGCCAAGGCACTGGCACGGCCCGTGTCCGACCTGCCTGCAGACACAAGATGGCTTCAACCGCGGTTGAACAATGTTGCGCCGGCTGCGCTTGGGATCAGTCGTAAGTCATGGCAAAATATTCTGAGCGATGCCCGTGCCGCGATGGCCCATTTTGGGATTGTCGGGACACGGCAGAGGCATTTCCGGGATCTGACACCTGAATGGCAGGAGATGTGGCGCAATTTGCTCGATGCGAAAGACCCTACTTTGGCAGCACTACGGCGGTTTGTGCATTTTCTGAGCGGGCAGGGGGTGGATCCAAACACCGTCACCGATGCTCACGCCAGAGACTATCTGGATGCAGTGACCCTCAACGAGATCAGCAAGGATCCTGAAACTGCCTATCGTGCAGCGGTGAACAATTGGAACCTCGCCCGCAAGCGTATCTTGGGTTGGCCCGATATCACTCTGACACTTGAGAGCCGGCAAAAAGTGATCATCTTGCCCGACGAAACCTACCTAGAAAGTTTCCATGTGGATCTGGATGCGCTCATGGAGCGGATGGCCCATCCGGATCCCCTTGACCCCCGAGGATATCAACGGGCGCTTCGGCCTCAAACGCTGTTTCACTATCGCAGGCAAATCATTCGTTTTGCAGCGGAGCTAGTACATGCGGGCATCGCACCAGAAGACATTCAGAATGTCAGTGTTCTGATTGATCCTGCCATGGCCGAGAAAGGGCTGCGACACATGTTGGCGGGCAATGGCAACGAGACAAACCGCTTTATTGCTGACATGGCTGGATTGTTGCGCAATCTTGCCCGTGTCCTCAATGCAGATGACGATGTGCGTGAACATCTTGCCGGCCTCGCAAAGCGCCTCAAGGTTCCTGCACAAAAAGGGATGACGCGGAAGAATCGTGATAGACTTCGGGTTTTGCAGGACCCACAGAAGTTGCGACAGCTGTTGTTGTTGCCAGAGCTGTTATTCAAGGGGGGCAGGGCGGCTCAGAGGCCCTATTCACGGGCGTTGGCGTGTGAAGACGCCCTTGCCATAGGTATTCTGCTCTATTGCCCTGTACGGGCCAAAAACCTGAGTGGGATACATCTGGAAAAACACATCCAGCGTCCGGGAGATGGACGGGCCTTTCTTGTGTTCAATGATGAAGACACCAAGACCAAGCAGCCCATCGAGTTTGAAATTCCTCAGGATGTAGTTCGGATGATTGATCAACATCTTGCGGCCCGATCTCCCGAGATGTGCCCAAAAGGGACGCCTTGGCTGTTTCCGCGGCGGGATGGGACCGGTCACATCACCACAGATGAAATCTCAAGTCGGATACGGCGCCGCATCCTAAGGGAGACGGGAATTGAGATGAATGCGCATTTGTTTCGCCATCTTGCGGTCATGTTGTGGCTGAATGCCAATCCCAGCTCCTATGAGGCGGCCCGGCGTCTTTTAGGGCATTCAGATGTCAGTCATACGTTGAACCTCTACTCAGGAATGGAAACGCAGTCAGCTATGAGTGCTTTTTCTGAAATGGTCGCCTCGACGAAGGCAACGCTGACATGAGCCTCGTGATGAAACGGGGCATTTGGCCAACAGCCGATCAGGAAATGTGGCGGGAACTGTGCCAGCGCTCTGGGCCCTTGGATGACGGTGGAGGTTTGGCGCACCTCCGTGAGACGTCCCGAACAACTTTAGAATTGCACTATGGGCGATGGATCCAATGGATCGCCGATACATGCCCTGAGGTGCTTTCGATCCGCCCTGTTGAAAGGGCGACCATAGAGCGCTTGCAGCTTTGGCTGGGTGACCTTTCACATACCAGGCCAATGTCTCAATGGTCCTTTGTTGGCGATGTGGTTCGTGTTTTGCAAGCTGCGGCCCCAACGGCGAACTGGCGCGATCACAAGCGTTTGGTAAAGCATCTACAACGGCAGGCAGGGCAGGGGGATCGGTCCCGCAAAGCGGGCAGGGTGCTGGACAGTGGCGTGCTTCTAAGAGCAGGGATAGATTTGGCAACCAGGCAAGCCGAGGCGGCCACAACGCCTCTTGAAGCGCTCAAGCGATACCGTGATGGCACGATGGTAGCGTTTCTCTCCATGATGCCGATCCGACGGCGCGCACTTGCGGGGCTGATCATCGGGCAGTCCATTTGCTTTTTGCCAGGCAGGATCCAAATAGCCCTGCCAGAAGATCTGACAAAGACTGGGGTGCCCTGGGAGGCAACCGTATCAGAAAAGATCGCGCCGCTTCTGCGGGGCTATCTGGAGAGGGTCCGGCCCAAACTCATGGCACGGGGCCGTCAGGAACACGATGTATTGTGGGTCGGCGATTGGGGTGCGCGATATCAGCTCAACTACCTTGGGCATAAGATTGGTAGGATCACTGAGAAAATCATAGGGGTGCGCGTGACACCCCACTTATTCCGTGATGCCGCGGCAACGACATTGGCCCGCCGATCTCCGGACGCCGCGCGCATCATTCCGCCGGTGTTGGGCCATTCCAGCAACCTCACATCTCAAAAGCATTACATCCATGCTGGTAGCATTGAGGCGGGCAGGGGGCTTATGGGCGTGATTAACCAAATAAAAGCGGGGCGCTCAACGGAGCGAAGAATTCGATGAAACCAGCTATTATTAAGTGCTGTTTGTCTGCGGCTTGGGTGCTGGGCGTTATGGGGGCTTGCAGTAGAATCTAAGCTGCTTTTAGTTTCTGTATTGGTCTCATTCCTCCTATCCGGCCACGAACCCCGGGGAAGATTTCTCAGGATGGGATACTTTGTTTATCTCTCAAACAAGCCTGCATCAGAATAAATCTTAGCCAACGCCTGATCAGACGAAAGGAACCTACACCCGTCTCTCTCCATAACCATCTCAAAAATTTCGGCCGGGACATTTCGGCCAACATGTTCCGGATATTTGTGGATCGGGTGGTTTATAACCTTCTGAAAGTGAAGGTTTTTACATATCTGTCTTGCTTCAACACCAGTAACATTCGCGGCTATTCGCTCAAAAAAGATACCTTCAGCCGCAGTGTCGCGCAGGAACTGAAAAAAGTTCTCCAAAATTAACCTTCTTGTGGAGTGGTTACGATGGGCATCGGAGAGAAAAAGGCTAATGAAAAATAGGCTATATCTCCCCGGCCGCATTAGAATTCGTATGTCGGAACGTGAAATACTCTTGTTTACGTTCTCACCCCGCAGAACGTCGTCATAGACAGCATCAAATATTGGAAAACACTGCCAGAAACCAACGATTTCATTATCAGAGAGCGCGACGACACCGCCGGAGTCGGCGCACAATTCAAGGAGTTCTAGCCATTTGTCCTCGGTACCGTACTCACCTGGCAAAGAAGGAACCGGAAATTCATCCTCGACCCGGTCAAGCGCTTTGGCCAAGTCCGGGTATGAATCATAGAAAGATCTCGCTGAGGTAAGGCTATATGCTCGGTACTTCTCTTTGGTTCGGACAACTCCAAATGCTTCACGAATTTCATCTTCGGAGAAACCCAGTTCTCGCCTTAAACTGGTGATGTTGCCCGCATTGGGCTCAGTCGCTCCGCGTTCCCACCTGCCGACAGTTCTCACCGTTGATCCCACGCGCCTTGCAAGCTCGTCCTGCTGCCAGCCCTTGGCGAGCCTGAGGCTTCGGATTTTACCTCCAAATATCTTCCAGTTTTCGTTGGTCATTTCATTGCAAGCTATCAAATCGGACATTCATCGGACATCCCGTTCGGGTGTCCCTTTAAGAGCATACTACGACAGGAGCCGTTATGTCATCTTTGAACCATCGGTGATGGAATTGGCCTCACTGAGACACACGACAACAAATCGGAAAGGAAACATGATGGGATGGTTTAGCGAAGACGATCACGAAGCTGCACACAACGAAGGTCAAGCTGACGGCGCAAGGGCCGAGAAAACCGGCGATTGGGCTTACACAGGCACCCTTCTTTCGGGGCGCTCCTTTGCAGAGCAAGAGAGCTACAACAAAGGGTACGAGAACGGGAAGAGTACCGCCAAGGAATAGGTAACGGTTCATGGTGGCGCGTAATTTACTGCTCGAAATGCAGTGGACTTAACATCAGTCTCAAGCTCGAGGCTACAAATAAGGAGTAGAAAAATGGGTAAGACCTACAACGGTAACGCAGAGGACCAGGAGTCCTATGACGCAGGCTATGAGGAAGGCGTCAAAGGTGATGGACTGTCTGATCTTGGAAACGCAATCGCTGGGGTCGTCGCAGATGTTTTTACCGGAGGTACAGCGTCGGACGGCGATTACAGCAAGGGGCTTAATGACGGCCAAAAAGACCGCTGAAACACTAAAGCCCTGCTTCCAGCAGGGCTTTTTCTGTATAAGGGGCAATAGCTTGCATCATGAAGTCAAAAACGATCGTATTTGTCCCGGCCATAAACCTCGGGCAAAACCTAGCACCTACAGGACAAAACTGCGAAGAGCAGTGCGATTTCTAGGTCAGCACTAATGCCCTATAGTCCGTTTTATGTGAACTGGATCATTCATGCCTATAGGCAGCAGTTCTTGGCGCGGTATGGAGCCAGATCTCAGCATCGCCTTGAATTCCAAGCGCCTCTGCCTCACGCGAAATGCGTTCGACATCGTCTGCAGCTGTTTCACCGAAAATCAAATACATGCCCCTGTTATACCTGACCCGCTGTTTGAAATTTGCGATTTTTGTAAGGTCGCTGCGGATATCTGCTGTCTGTGGGCGGTTAGACTTTACTTCGACAATCGCGTGGTTCCCCGCCATGTTTCCTGGAACATGTACAAGAAAGTCCGGGATAGCGCGATCTGCACCCAACTGGCGCAAGATTGGATGAGCATTTTTGTCGACTTCGCCATTCAAAGTGAACGGGCATCCGCCAGGCCATCTTGAGCGCATTTGGTGATATAGCTCGTAGCAGTAAACGCGTTCGCGGTAGACGGGGTCTCCGCCATCTATTGGCAGCCGAAAATAGCGTTCTTCGATCGCCGCTGTAGCTTCAGCTAATATCTGATCAAGCTCTTCCACAACCTAACATTACACACAGTTTAAAACGATGACAGGGACAAAGTCGTCCGGGCCAATACCGGGCGTATTCGCCGGTGGCAGAAACGTATGAGTTCTGACAAAGCGCTAGGGATGAGCTCAGCGTTTACTATTGATGAAGCTGTCGAAAACTGAATTTGCTTTGGATGCTTTTCGCTGTACTTTCCATCTCGAAAGCCTACCCGGCACTGCACCGGTTAGGTACGTTTTCCGGACGACATTATCTACCGCTTCACCTAACTCCGCTGCAGCAGACAGTAATTTCTCCCTTCGTTGGGGATCAACTCGTGTATGTGCGACCCAATCGGGAATTCTAGTCAGAGCCCGTAAGCCTTCTTCAATGCCCCAAAGTGAGTATCGAACATCCAACCGCTTGTTCTTCAACCTATCCGCAGCTTCCCGAGCTTTTTCATGTTTTTCCTTGTGTCCTTGATCTGAAGCCTTTGAAAGCACGTAACTCAGCGCGATTACTTCATGTACCAAGCGTCCAACCTCATCGAGGTTCTTTGACGCCGCCGACCTAATGGCTGCACGCATCTCTTCCTGCTTTCGAAAGGAGCCGGTTAGCAAAAGATTCAAGATCGATACACCTGCCGCAAGGCAGGCAGCAACAAGTGTCGCGGTTTCGGCAGTCATTGGAACTCCAACAATAAGGCTGTTTGCAGAAGTGATATGCTATTTTGATGTATCCACACAGCCTAGATTCGGACTGAACCGCCCCGGCTTTGCCATAGTAAATACACTCATCGGACTAATACCCCTTCCAAAACCCATCGGTCAGAAACGGTCGTTTTTGGCACGGGCCAAGATGCGCTGACAAACATTGGAAAATCTTGTGCCACAAACCCTTGGCGAAACCCGATTTGATTTTGGCACGTTTTTGGCCGCATATCGAGGAGCTAACCATAGTGAAGTGTGCAGCAAACTGTATCTACGGTCTCACTGCTGCCGCCAGATCAAGCGCAGCAAGTTCAACTATAAAGCAGATCCGGCCCATAGCAGACGCTCACCAGGGTCCTGTCATGCTGCGATAGCAGCCCGCTTTGCAGTCATTCGCTGCAGCAGCGCGATTTCGAAGTAGCTGAACTCACATTCTGCAGGACAAAGTGTGAATTCGTTGCGGTTGCGCTAAGGTCTGCTTAGACGCAACGGGCTTTATCACATAACGTTCGTTATTTGCAAGTTTAAGCCGTTTAAAATCAGCAGTTTAGGCTAATATTTTAGTTGCATTATTCGGTCTTGCTCCAAGAGATATAGATTAAGACCGCAAGTGCGATGAAAAAACTAAGCTTCGCTGCCCATGCGAGAAGGAAAAGGAGCTCCTTCAACCTTGTATCGAGTAGCTCTCGCACCTGCACATCTTTTTTCCAAGTGCAGAACGATGAAGCGCGGTTACTGAGCACATAGATTGCAAAGGTAAACGCAAGCTCAGCAGGGATCGACAGCAAGAAGAAAAAACCAATGATGACCACTGTACCCTCACTTCTCTGCGCTGCGGAAATTACGTAGCTGAATGGTAGATATTCGCTCGCTATAGCTCGTCGATTTCTGTGCTGTAATACTCCGAACTTCTTGAGGTCGTTCGATTGCTATGGCGTGTTGTGGGACGACCCTTGGCGCGATATTTTACGACGGTCAAGTACAGTATGAACGCAATGAATGGCAGTATTTTCAGAATGTGATTTTCATGCAAAAATCGAAGAAATTCCATCGTAGCCCCCATAATACCCGCTTTCGATCTTCGCCGTTCTAGGCCCAAAACTCTCAAACGACTTGTGTACTAAAACTTGGACGTAAATAAGGCCGCAGAGCTGCCCTTTGAGCCACCACCAATCTCGCCCTCGACACAACCCTAAGGACGTTCACATAAAACCTGTTAACAGATGTTCTGGGTTCGTTTTTTCGTACATCGTCGCGCGACGGTTGTTTCCCGCAACCTCAGAAAGCTGACATTCAAGCAATGCGCAGTATCGGTTACTCTGGGCTCAAAGCGGAACTTCAGAGTGCGCCAGTCGATTGGCGACTTAGGCCCTTCATCGGTTCGCTACTTGATCCTAGTTTCAATCGACGAAAACACCGTTCTCTTCAATTAAGTCTCCAAGCCACGGCAACGCAAACCCCATGATCCAGATATCGTCGTTTTCTGGCTCGGCGATATAGTGAAAGTTCGCAAGCAGCCATTGAACAGAAACAGTATAGTTCCTCAATTCGTATTTGGATTCTGGTGGTAGAGTGCATCTGCCGTACCCCCATGTCCTACCATCCAGACCTACAAACGAAATCTCCGTACTCGCGTCGATCTTTGTTGCCAGCGCGTATTCAATCCCGTCGCCACCACCAGTGCGGAGCGTCCTAAATCGTATCAGGGCACCGTCCCGAAAAAACGGCTCCGGATAGTCTTGAAGTCTTCGCCAAGTCTGCGTCTCTTTGGTCGGCCTAAGCATTGGCAATGCCCCTGTAGAGTTATGGATATGTGATCCTACAACAGACCAAACTTGCTACCAATGCCTTTGGAAACGTCGGTGAAAGGGAGTTAGCCTGCATCAGGATGGGGCGACAAAATGGGCTCATAGCTGACATCTGACAGTTTCGGTCGGCCTTGCCAATTGGTAGGGTGGGACACGACAAATAGGAGAATACTTGTGCAAAAGATAATTGCTGGCGTTTTGGCAGTGCTGGTCGCATTCAGTGCGCAGGCGGACGAAGAAAATACAAACCTTCGAAAGGTCATCGAGGTCGCTCGTAGTTTAGACTGGCCAGCTGGCGAGACAGAAAGACGCGCCTACCTTTTAGTCAAAACCCGAACAGTTCGATCGCCAGTTGCGCTGGTCTTTGGGTATGCAGATAACTGGCAAGCTTGTCAGGAATTAGCGTTTGATCTTACTGTAGCCGCAAACGCCCGCGCCCTGTCGCCGGGACCGGATCTATATGTGTGTGACGCTGTCTACTAACTTGATACAAAAAGGAGGAATTGAATTGAACCTTGAGGTTGGAAAAATTGCATCATGGTTGGCAATAGTCAGTGCGATTGGGATCGCCGCAGTAACGGTGTTTCAATATGAAAACCGTCTGCGCGCACTGGAGGGAAAGGCAGCTATATTACTTGCAACACCTGCAGGTGCGGGCTCGCCGTTGACGCCTTCTGAAAGCCCCCGAGACGGCACGGACAATCCCATGGTTCGAGCCTGTGCCGAAATTGCTATGAAAACAGCAGCTGCAATTGAGCAAGGTACTCCTCTGTCAACCGGTGGGTATTTGAAGGACCTGATGAAGGAATTGGGGTGCACGTAGAGGAGATACTATGTTGCGTTCGAAAGTGCGCAAACTGGCTTCGAGCACGATCACGAAGTGTCGGCATGGCCGTGTTTGCGTTCGGGGACAAATGTCGGTTTCCAAAACGGTCCGTAAGCCATTGAAAGATATAGCGGGCAGTTCTTGGAAACTTTCGCTCTAAGCGATTGAAAATAGGGGGTTCACGGCGTCCTCTATGGTTCACCATTTCTCCTCCTCACTTACTGTTTCAAATAGCGACAGAGTAATCACCCTTACGGAAGGGAGATCAGCTGATAGTCGTGAAAAGTCCACTGGGTGGACCAGCGAGAATTCACAGCAACTGAGCCATTTTCGCTCTGCAATCTGGATGCGACGCAGTCCCGAGCACCTATCGCGTTCAATGATGCACCAAAAAAATTAAAACGATCAGCGGATTAGTTGACCGACAGCGTGCCACGGAATGTTTGCGTTTGCAGTATGTCGCAATAAAGTGGAAAATTGTTCATATTTCATTGTATGTGGAAAATTGCAATTATGGTAATCCCAGCGCTTAGGGTGATCAAACACCCAGGATCCTTTCTTCGTGCCAAGAACGATCTGGCAATTCGGATTGAGAATTTTTTCGGGCGGCTAGATGAATCTGGCGGTCTAAATCGATGGTTCTTTCCACCATACTGGCATGCGGCGAAGCCTTTCGTTTCAGACGGGATATTTCGCTTGATCAAGTATTGGATCATCGTCTGCCCATTGATTGTAGCGATCGTGTCGAGTTTCCCTGTCGAAGTTACCTTTCCAGAGGGCTTTAAGGTAGTGGTCGGCGGCAACTTTGTCGTACCGTTCAGCTTCAAGCTTTCATTTGTATCGGCATTGCTTCTTATGGCTTCGCTTGCCTGCTATAAAGTTCGTTGCCCAAGTTTCATACAGAAGCACGAAGCACGGTTTAGTGCTTTTCCCGATACGCTTACTAACACAGACTTTCTGGCAGAGTATAGGGAGTTCAGTCTTGGTGGTTTGCCGAGGACCATTACCATCGAGGGAAAAGTGCCGTTAAGGCGAGTACATGGGGGGGCTTATTTCACCGAAAACTTGCTCATCAAAGGCAGGGACAATCAAGCATTTCATGCACGTGCAGCAAATTCGTTAACGGAGGAAGATCTAAGGGCGCTATGCTTACTGCTTGAAGCCTCATCTTCGCATGCCCAGTTTGAGAGAATTAGCAGGGCTCATTTCATTCTGCCAAGCTTGTCAGGTCATGCAGAAAAATCAAAACGTGGCTACTTCCTTGCAGACGATGGGGGTGGAGTTGCCGCTTTCTTCCAGGACCAAAAGTATAAGGATGTCGAGAACTCCCTAAAACTTTTGCTATGGCCAGACCTATCAGTTCAGAAGGACTTTAGGAACACAGCTTTTACTGCACTTTACTTTAGTGAAGCGAAATCACGGTCGGTAAGCAGGCTTGTTTTTTGGCTTATGTACACTGCCGGCGCGGTGACAGGCCTTATCGTTTTAGTTCAGCTGATCACGCGTGGAATTAGTGTTATGCTCTTTTCATAGAAGGCAAAGCAACGGGATTCTCGAACCATTATTCTATCCCAAGGCAATTCTTCAAATCGGCCATTCGCTTTGCTTGGATCGGGCAACAGTTCGGGCATATCCGACATCTGACCGTTTCGGTCGGCCTTGCCAACTGGTAGGGTAGGGCGCGACTTAAAGAAGGGCGAGTCTGGCTGTGGGTAGGAGCAAGAAACTACGGAACAAGGTTTTGAAGCCTGATAAGAAATGCATCTATTGCGGTGGGTCAAAAATTGCGACCGAAATTGAGCATATGCCGCCCAAAGGAATGTTCGTTGGTTCTCATCGCCCTGATGGACTGGTGTTTGCAAGTTGCTCGGACTGTAATCGAGGTTCGTCCAAACTGGATGACGCCGCAGCATTTTTTGCGGCGATGTGGGGCTACCACGAACCAGATAAAAGGCAACAAGACCACATAAACGCTAAGTTCAGATCCATGGTTAACAACAACCCGAACCTATACAAGGAGCTGCGTCCGACAAATCTGAGACTTGCTGATGGTAGCGATGCAGTGGATCAAAACGGACAGCCCTATGGCGCGATGAAAGTGGATGGCCCTTTCGCACGAGATGCGATCTTTCGCTTTGGTGCGAAGGTAGCAATGGCGCTGCACTTCGAAGAAACAAAGCAAATTGCTGGGCCAGAATACCAAATTGGAGTGCTTTGTTTTACAAACGCCAATGCATTTCGTGACGAAGTACCGCAACAGATATTCGAGATCCTGCCGGGGCAGGACATGCTGAAGCAGGGCAGATGGACGTCAAAAGGCGTATTCGAATACAAGAGCGGAAAAACCGAGGATGGGGGCTCATCCGTTCATTGGGCTGTGTTGGGTCAAACGCTTTGCTACATTCTCTTTGTAGGTCCTGATTTGCCAGTTCCACAGGAGAGCGATGGGGGGGGAGAGATGTTCAGGCCGGGATGCCTTAAACGTGATTATCCGCCTTTGCGGATGGGCCGCTAGCTGACTAACAAAAGAGTGCCGATGTCCGCTGTGCGGACAAAACCGCCGTTCGATTTCTTGCCTTTGCTAGCGCAGCATTTTTTCGCATGTGCAGCAGCGAACGTTTTGCGGCGCAGCGGATTTCATCGAACCAGCCATTCAGAACCATGACATTAGACAATCCCAAACTACCCTCTCACGGCATGTTGGCTCAACAATCAGGTCGCGGGACAATACCGCCGTTCGTATTGGGCCAGTCAATGACGGCAAGGCACCCCATAAATGCAGTATAAATTTGGACCGGCGCGCGACCATCTCCATCGTAGCTGTCGCCTAAGAACCCGGAATGGGAGTTGGGCTATGAGACCGGGAAACCGCGCGCGGATGTGGCAACTGGCGTGCGGATCTCTGAGATGCCGGAAGACTTAGAAGAACAGATCAGCCAGCTTGTGGTCGAGCGATTAATCGTCTTCAGAGGGCCAAACGAGGATGTCGAGCTGACTTGGGCGAAGACGCGTACTTTTGCCTGCTCCATGGTCCTACAACGCCAGTTTGTACCCGATCAGCGGTAGCCAGAGGACATGATCCCTCGGTTTGGTCACAGACTGTAATCGAATCTTCGCCGCAACTGCTAAACATAAGCCCTTAACCCATCCAAGTTTAGTCCCGGTGCCTTTTGGATCAACGAAGCGGGGTATGTTTGGTCGTTGATCAGCCGGTCCACCGAAAAATCGGGCTCTAGCTTTTGAAGGGACGTAATCGTGCGTCGCGTGTCCTTTTCGCGCTCCGCATTTGAATAGATTGCAACGAGATATCGCAGCGGCGGTCTGAAGCTGGGGTTTTGTGCGTGGCATTCTTCGGCAAAGGCCAAAGCCAATTGCAGTTTTCCGGCCACGAGGGCGGAGCCAAAGAGCTGGTTGTCCCACCAAAACTTGTTTGGCAGCGTTGTCACAAGGCGGCTGGCCTGTACCGCATGTTTCAATGACGCATCGACATCACCGGTGTAGACCGAAGCGGAGCTGAGCGCCCACCATGCCATCGGATTGGTCGGGTTCAGTTGCACGGCCCGTTTGGCCAAAGACAAACTGGCGGAGTGATTTCGGAACAACTGGCCTTGGGTGTTCGCCACGGTTGCGAGCACCATAGAATTGTTTGGTTCCAGCTCAAGGGCCTGTGCGCAGAGCGCCTCTGCCTGATCGGTGAGGGCTTCGGGGTCTGATGAATATCGCTCGGCTTTGATGATTGTCAGACATTGCGCGCGCCAGGCGAGGTAAAGGCCGCGTTGATGGGCGTCAAATGCGGTTGCAAACAGCGCGTCAGCCTCAGCGGCGGCGCTGGGTTGCATTTTGAACAGTGCCCGGATGGCCAAACGGCAAGCCCTGTCTGCGCTTTGTTTGTGATCTCCGCGAATAAACAACTCATCGCCGACCGCTTCGACCAGCTGATTGCACATCAGATGGACCTTGGGATGCTCAGTTGGCGGGGCTCCTTGGACAGGGATGGTGGCTTCGTTTGCCCAAATGCGCGTGCTTGTGTCTGAGCAGTCCAGAGAAATCCGCAAGCGCAAATGCGCCTGTTCGAAGATCATGCTCGACACGCGGATCTGCCAATGAGCTTCCACGTCGCTGCTGCTTGAGGACCGTACATCGACCGAAAAGGACTCGTTTAATATACGGGCAACGGCGTCGGCGACAGCCTGAACAAACCAGGCCATCAATGGTTCATTCGGGGCGTCGGTCACGATGGATACGATTTTGCGCTGCGGGTTGCGAGGCAACACGGCGCCTGACTCAGCGGGCACTTGGAAGGGGCGCTCAGGCGCAGACTGACGCTCGTCTCGCAACCACGCGCCAAAGGCGTCATCAAAGTTTGGTATGCCTTCCAGCACCACCCCGCGCGCCGCTGTATGGATTCTGATCCGATCCAGCGACACCGAAACACTGTGTCGGTCCGCCGAGATGACTACTGCCGCGGGGCCCAAATCCTGGCGGATCTGAAAAAGGCATTGTCGCAAGCTGCCTGCGGCTTGTTCAGGGGCGCGGGTGCTCCAGAGTTTGGATTTTAGCCACGCGCGGCTTCGTATTCCATGCGGTGCGGAGGCCAGCATCGCCAAGAGCGCCTGAGCTTTAACGGATGTCGGCGTCACATCGGAACCGTCCGGCAACTTGATCCGGAAAGGCCCTCGCATGTGAAGGACTGCAAAGTGTTTCGCGGTCTGCGACATAATCTGTGACTCAAATTGGTTTGGAAGAGCCTAACCGTCAGATAGTCTTCGATCAAGAAAATAGGAATCGTCAAAGTTCCGTCAAAAACTGTGAAACTCTGAAATCTGGTGTTGCTCCAATGGCCAAATTGAATTGCAATGCGGGGGTGAATGACGAAGTTCTTTGGGGGGACCAATGACTAAATACGGTGGAAATACAGGTGGAAATACCGGCGGGAACACAGGCGGAAATACGGGTGGGAACACAGGTGGCAATACCGGAGCGTTGAATGCCTTTTCGCGTGATCATGCGGATAGCCCGGCCTCCCCGTTGTTGAGTAACACGTTGATAACTGCGCGGGACGGGGTGACCGGGTATTGGGATGGCCAGGCAAGCCTGCCATATTGGCATGGTATGCCGGAGGCTTCGGGCGACGATTCTGGTTCCAATGTGGTTCGGAAACCGACAGAAGATCTCGAAAGGCTCAAGCTGCCGGTGGACAATGCCTATCTGGATCATGTGCGCAGGCCATATCAGGCGAAGATCCTGCTGTCGCTTTTGATGCAATACATCCAGTTCAAGCCCAAAGAAGAAGATGCTGCCAATAATCTAACAGATGCCGGGGCCGCGATCGAAGTGGACGGCACCGAACTGACGGCGCTGGTGCGCCCAGATCAGGCGTTCTTTGCCGCGCAGTTGACCTGGCTGCGGGCCTATGCGGATCTGCGGGACGATCGCCTGTCCGAAATCCACATGCAACTGGATGACATGCTGTCCTTCTTTGGTGCGCAAACCTATTTGGACAATGGGCGGCGGAAAAACAGCCTTATGCTGCTGGATATTGTGCGGGACTTTGCGATCCATATTGAGACGCCGCTCAAGTTCTATTGCCGTGCGCCGCGACCCATTGATTTTGCCGAGCAGGTACAGCCGATGATCCAGACGCCGGATCATTCCAGTTTTCCGTCTGGGCATTCTTTGGAGGCCTTTGCGATCGCAACGGTCTTGTATCGACTGCAGACTGGCAAAGCCCCGGAGAAGGGGCTGGGCGACCAATCTACAGCTGCGGCATTGCCATTCCGGCTGGCGCATCGCATCGCAACCAACCGCACAGTGGCAGGTGTGCATTTTCCGGTCGATTCACTGGCAGGGGCCTTTGTGGGATGTCAGGTGGGCGAGATCCTCTATGCCATCGCGAGTGGGGGAGAGTTGAAACCGAAAGTCGTGAATTTGGGTGAACCCAAAGATGATTTTGTGCTCAAGAAAATGAACAGCCAATCCAAAGGCCGTAAATTTTCCGTCACTCAAAATTCCGTCGCCAAAGAGCTGTGGAACCGTGCGGCGAGCGAGTGGCCGGGCGAACCTGCAATCATTCGTGGAGGGTGAACGATGGCACTTGTTTGGAACTCCACTCGTTTTCCGCGCAACCAACAACTTGGGCCCTACGCACATTGGTGGACGGAAAAAGAAAAAGACTTCATTCCCGAAGACGCGCTTACCGAAGGCAAAACACGTCTGATAATCCGGCCTCGTGCCCGACCCACCGAAAAGGCGAGGGTCGCAAAACCTGACGCGTTTTTTGCAAAAGGCACGATCGTGCCACTCCCAAAAGAAGCCGAAAATCCGGATGGGTCTGGGGATTGGAACATTGACGACACCAAACAGCACTTGCCGGAAGTTCCGGATGACACAGTGCTAGTGGGTATTGTTGATACCGGCGTGTCGCTTAGTAATTCTCGGTTCCGCTTGCGGGATGGGACGACGCGGTTTGTCGCCTCTTGGCAGCAATCCGCACCTTTTAAAGGGCAAGGGGATCTCCCATTTGGTCAAGAAGTATACGCAGGAGACATCCAAAAGGCCTTAGACGATCATGGCACGCCCAAGCAGCTTGGATATGTTGACGAGGTCGACTTCAATCGCGATCTGTTTCTGACCGAACCTAAAAAGTCGGGCGGCCAGCGCGACCTAGAGATGGCCGCGGCGCATGGCACCCATGTGCTGGATTTGGCTGCCGGGCTTGATCCTGATGGCGACTTCTCGACAACGGCAGATCGGCTGCGGCTTTTATCCGTCAATCTGCCGGCTCAATATGCACATGGGACGGCGGGCAACTTTTTAGCCTATTTCGCGATTAACGCTGTAGAGCGCCTGATCCATTTGGCAGACGCGCTTTGGGCACGTAATCACCGAAACGGTGCCAAAGGCGGCTACCCTTTGATCATCAACTTCTCTTATGGAATGACAGCCGGTCCAAAGGACGGGAACCATATTTTTGAAAAGGCCATTCGTGAACTTTTGAAAGCGCGAAAAGCAAGTCTGGGCGGAAAAGCTCCGGTGCGAGTGATCATGCCTGCGGGCAATGACAATCTTGAGCGCTGCGCGGCCTCGGCCGTCCTTGGCAAGGCAGGGGCCTCTCACGCACCAACAGGTTACACAGCTCAGTCCAGCATCAATTTGCCTTGGCGTATTCTGCCTGCGGATTCGACGGCCAATTTCGTGGAAATCTGGTTTGAGGCACGTGCCGAGGGAGATCTGGAAGAACTGGCCTCTCATCTGAAGGTCTGGGTCACGCCGCCCGGTTATGATCCGTTGCCGCTGGAACCGTTGCAGATCGGCGGGTATCAGGACTTGGGTAACTTTGCCCGCGTCTATGTGAATGCGAAGGGAACAAAGCGCAAGAAGCGGTTGGCGTTGCTTGTTTGTGTCGCCCCGACAATTCTAGACGTGCCTGGCGCGCCGATTGGCCCCGCAGGGCTTTGGAACCTCAAACTGGAACACACGGGCGTACCGGTTGATGCGACCTTTTTTGTTCAATCGGATCAATCTGCTGTGCGCACAAGCAAAACGGCCGGCCGATCTTATTTTGATCACAAGGCCTACAGGGTTCACCTCGACGACGGCGGGTTGGCAGACACCTATTCCGATCAACCGGATCACAATGGTGAGACCGACAACGACAGTTGGCGAAATTTCGGCCCGGTTCAACGCCGTGGCACCCATAATGCGTTGGCCACAATCAACGAAAAGGGATCGAGCGGAGATTTCGTTGTCATCGGTGGGTTTGACGACAGCTCAGGATATCCGTCGATCTATTCCTCTAGCGTTGATGGCGACCCCAACGACGAAGAAAAAAGAGACAGCATTTCCGTCTCGTACCCCAGCGAAAATGGTGCTTCGCAGTACGGGCTTTTGGCAGCAGGCGCGCGGGACGGGTCGGTGACCGCCTATCGCGGCACCAGCATGGCAACAGCCTTGGCTACGCGGGATGCGGCGATGGCATTTCTTAACAAGAAGGGGTCCGGCAGGCGCATCGGCAAAGAAAACTGGTTTAGGAAACGCGCGGACGCGTTTGAGGCAAAAGCCAAGGCCGGAGATCTTGTCGACCATTGGGGACAATACCTGGATTGGCCGAAGATCCGCTATCTCAAAAGCGGCGTGGGTCGCGTCGATGCCTTCGGCGGCGACCGAAAATGGAACCGTTTGGGCGGCACGGAGTAAGCCGTCCCGCTGATTTAATTGAAACGCCCTTGGATGGGACCGCTTGGGAAGGGGATTCCCGGGACAGGTGATTTTTGTCCAAGGCATGCTGTAAAAGGAGAGTATCTTTGACCCTTACCAAGTTCATTTCGCTGACTTCTGCGCTGGCTTTGATAAGCGCCTGTGGGATTTCAGAAAAACAGTTGAGCGACTTTGGCAAGACCGCCGACCAGACCGTGCAGGTTGTCGGCACAGCGAGCACGGTCACGAGTGATTTGCTGAAGCAGAATGAAGTGACGCGCAATGCATGCGCGTATCTGAATGGGGGCAGCTATACACTGGCCTCAACGCCGAAAACCAAACTATCGCCGCTGCTGAGTGATCAGAAAGCGGTCGTGGCGGCTTTGGGGGCATATGCCAATGCCATCGCAGGGGCTCTCGACGCCGAAGAGCAAGCAAAGGTTGATGAGGCCGGTGGAACGCTTGCAACTTCAATTGGAGCTCTGGGAGAGCAAGTTGATGCCGGGGCTGAAACGGGTCCAACGGTTTCGCTACTCCTAAATGCGATTGTACAGATCGAAGAAAACCGTCGGATCTCCGCCGTTAAGGCGGAGATGGAGAAGGTTTTGCCCTTTCTCAACCGGTTGAAAGAGCTGCTGGAGGCGGATCAAGCACGCGTTCTGGCGGAAATGGATCAGCAGATCGTCGAGTGGGAACGGCACAACCGCTGTGTGCTCGCGACCAGCCGCCACCGAGCAAATGCCGAAGCAACATTCCGGGCTGCGGACCAAGCAAAGCGCGCGCTCATAGCCAACCGAAAACAGGCGGAGCGGGCAGTCCAGGCCATGGACGCCCTGATCGATGCGCATTTTGAAATTGTCTACGGCGACGGCGAATTTGAGGACGGACTCGAAACCCTGATTGCATTTCTGGCCGATCTTCAGGCCATCAAAGACGCTTAACTAAGGAGAGTACGATGACTGTTACCAACAAACAGGCGCGAAAAAGAATTGGTCGCGCAATCTCTGATTTGCTCAAGGTCCGTGATGACTATTCCGGGCTCAGCGCTGCAGAGAAGCAAACAAATGAAGACGCCATTGTGGCGTTGAAGTCAGAGTATTTTGCCTTGGATGGCGCAGCGTCCTCCGCAAGCTATGCTGAAATCACGATGGCGTTGACCGGCGCACAAACCCAGCTGGAAGAGATCAAAGACAAGCGGGACAAATTTAAGAATGGGCTTGTTACAGCATCCAAAATTCTGGGCAGCCTGACCTCCGTTCTCAAGCTGATTACCTGACGGGCCACGCGCGCTTAGCCCGTAAAAAACGGCGTTGCAACGATCAGCATCTGATCGCGCGGGCACAAACCCCACATGCAAGCCATCCCGAGGCAATCGAGCCTTGCACTCCGGCCCTGCGCAGGGCCGGGCCGATAGAGATTTGTTCAAAACATAGAAAGGAGAACAAACCATGAGCCAACAACCCAAAACCCGAGATTTCTCGGCGTGGATCAACCTGATGCCTGGAGCGCCCTCAAAGCTGATTGTTGTAGGTGAGGTCGAAACCCCCGCCAGCAACCAACAGCCGCATTTGTCGGTGTCGGCTGGCAGCCCTCCCGCCAGGACGTTGCATCTGGATCTGAGCATCCGGAACACAGGCGGCATCGGCACGCCGGCGTTTCAGTTCTGGCCCGCGCGCCATGAGCAGTCAGCAGCAAAAGGGGAATACGCAAGCGTTGTGATCTTTTGGAACGGCGAAGAGCATATTCGGTTGACTGTGACCGAGGCCCATTAATTCAAACCTCAAAGGAGAACTCAGATGATGGAGAATATTTCAAGGGCGCTGGGTAGCGGCACGTATGAGGCGCGCTGGGTGCAGCGCAGCAATCTGGTGCGGTTAACGGCAAAGGGTCTGTTACCCTGCTCCAACTATATTGCCCAGCTAGAACAGCGACCCGAACGGATCATTCCGCCGATGTGGGACATGATCTTTTACGTTCCAGACAGCTGCCAGAAAGGTCTGCGTTATTTTGAAGAGAGCGTCACCATGGTAAACTCCAGCGGCGCGACGGCCATTTCGGTACGAGATGCTATCGGAACGCATGAAGTGCCGATCCAGCTGCCGTTTGCTGCCGGTGAAGAAGCTGCGAGCGCGGCAGAGGATGAGGAAGAGGGCGAGCAGTTCATCGTCTACGCCAAACTTCCCAAGCCAGACAAAGGCCATAAAGGCTGCATCATTGTCCCCTCCGACAGCTTGGTGACGATGATCCACTACAAGGCCTTCGGCCCGGCCTCCTATGATGATTGCAAGATGTACTTGCAGACAAACTGCGCGGGTCCGGCGGATGTCTTCACTCTTGCGGGTGGCGAGATCCCTTGGCCGCTGGCTGAATGATTTTCACAACACTTTCAAACCAAGGAGAAATGACATGAGCAATGATGCTGAGCGTATGATGCGCACCCTGACCCGCCGGTTCGCTGGCACGCCCCTGACAGCAGAGCAGATTGAGCCTGTGCGGGACGCGCTGATGGACTCCCCGTTCGAGATCATCGGCGTGGATATCTGCGAAAAGGGGATCTGTATAGATCACCTTTGGGACGGCGGGGTCGAGACTTTGGACCTCAAACCGTTGATGGATCATCGGCTGGGCGAGCTTTTGGGGTGCGAAGTGTTCCCGCTGGGCACAATCGCGCCGGATCGTGCCCGATTGCGCAGCCGTCACGGACTTTAAGCACGCCGAGTAAACGCGACGCCCCTTAAGGGGCGCTGCACGTCAATGCAGCATCCACTTCGAGGAAGACGAAACTATGCTTACCAACACACCCGTCGTGCAGATCCATCAGTCTCGGTTCTGCAATCTCAAATGTCTGCATTGCTATTCCTCATCCGGCCCAACCGAGCGCAAGTCGCTTCCGGTTGATGAAATTCTGCGCACCACGGCGACGCTATCAAGGGCTGGATATCGCCGTGCCTCCCTGTCTGGGGGCGAGCCTGTGCTTGCCCCCGGATTTCACGATTTGGCAGCCGGGCTGGCCGATCAGGATTTCCGAGTTGCAGTCATCACCAATGGCTCGCGCCCAAAACCTTTGCTGGATGCGATGCATGAGGGTGTAGTGCAGCACGCGTCTATCAGTTTTGATGGGCCCGAGGTCCTGCATGATACAATCCGCAGCCGGAATGGATCGTTTCGGACAGCTTTGCGTACGTTGGAGAGGCTTGCAAATGAGGGACTTTCATGCGGCGCAGTTTTGTCTGCGACGCAGCATTCGCTGCCGCACCTGCCTGATCTTGTCGACTTGGTTTGTGCGGCGGGGGCGGCCCATGTCCAACTGCATCCCATCGCATCCACTGGCCGCGCGCGCCACGAAGCGCAGACCGTTGGCCCCGAGCTACCCCCCGAGGCCTTGCTGCGATTGGTGGCTATGGGCCGTTTGCTGCAAGGGACTTATCCCGCCGTGCAGATTCAGGTGGATGTTCTGCTCGGGCAGGCGCTGCGCCGTGTTAAGCAATGCGAAGACGATCTGATCTCGCCGCTGGTGATCGCGGATGATGGTTCGCTCTTACCTTTCTGCTTTGACATTTCACGGGACTATGCGCTTGGACGACTGGGAGAGCCGGGTATCGATTATCGCTTGGGCTCGCGCTTGAAAGCTCTGCTGAACAGAGTTGCAGACGATGTCTCAACCGTGGCGGCGGCAAATTTTTATCGTGAGCTTGTCTGTGCGTCGGACCGCGAGAGGCTTGCTGAAGTTGAAGGATGAGAGTGCAGTTCATCCCCATAAATCAAGATCCAGGCTAGCAAATGGTGACCAGATCGCTTCAAAAACCGTTTGGTCAGCGCCACTTACAAAACCAACCAGTCCATGAACCAATCTACTTTCGGTATTCGACACGCCGCACAAATCCGGGGCATTCTTTGCCTCATCAGAACTTCGACCTGCCGTAACTTCTCAACAAACCCTTCAAGCTTGGATCTCTTGATCGCCATCCATGGACTTACGCATTCCCTTTCAATGGGACGGAAAGAACAGCCGTAGCATTGGCGATTAAAGGCTTGGATCGTTTGATCGCGCTGTGCAACAGCGTTTCATTTAAGTTTACCGATTCAACTGGGCTTTCGGTTATCTTGATGACTTTCGGAAAACAGACCCTGTGGTGGCCGCGGATACCAGGAAAGGCGATCACAGCTCTTGCTTGTGAATAGTTTGCCGCTTCACGGATCACGTTTACCGACAACCCGACTGCATATTTCACGTCAAGGTTTGCTGCAGGAATGGTTCCGTCCTGCATGAATTAGACAGCA
>Ga0189291_100073_pt1 | contig 134039 bp, 130 predicted proteins | sample UW1redminimetaG_FD_130331 | JGI IMG/M metagenome (GOLD analysis project Ga0189291, IMG submission 130331) | Marine microbial communities from the Costa Rica Dome - UW179B-red mini metaG | ecosystem: Environmental > Aquatic > Marine > Oceanic > Photic zone | place: Costa Rica: the Eastern...
CGCCAGACCGTCTGCATTGGCGAGGGAGCCAATCGCGGTTGTTGAATTCCCATTGGCAATGGAGTCCGCGCCGAAGGCTGTGGCATCGCGGCCCGTGGCCCGCGCGGCTTCGCCGACCGCTGTGGCCTGAACACCGTCAGCCGTTGCGAGATAGCCAACAGCGGTTGCGGCATCGCCCGTGGCAATCGCTTGCCAACCCAGCGCTGAAGAGCCCGTCCCGCGAGCCTCTGAACGCGCGCCGTTGGCGGTTGAAAAATTACCAGTTGCGCGGCTGTTATCGCCTGTCGCGGTGGATTCATTACCAGAAGCGACTGAAAACGCGCCGATGGCGATAGCGTTTGCCCCAGAAGCATTGGCTTGTCCGCCGTGCGCGATGCTGAAATCGCCTGTCGCGTTTGACAGAAGTCCTGTTGCAATCGCTTGATTGCCGGATGCGTTTGCGCCTGCGCCTGTTGCGACGGCACTAAATCCGGATGAGTTGGCAAATGCGCCGACGGCCGTTGACTGTGCGCCGCCAGCTGTTGAATTTGATCCACATTCGGTTGTGAAAGCCCCTGCACCATCATTACACGGCGCTGTGCCGTCGGCGTAAGCCGGGTTAGCGAAGGCCGCCGCTGTGGCAATGATCGTCGTCGCCATGAGAATAGGTTTAATCTTAGACATGTAGGTGCACCCCGTTTTTTGTTTTTATGAGAGGAGTCCGAGGCCTCTTTCATTTAATTTAAAATACGAACATCGTTTTCTTAGGTCTAGATTTTGAGGATGACTAGGGGGTTTCGATAAAAAACCCCCACAAAACGCGGGGTTTTAACGTATGTTATTTTCAGCGTATTTATCATCGAAGTCTGGTGCATCGCTGAAGGTTTTCTGCTTCGATGGATATGGCCCGTTGCATCAATGTTTCTGTCCGCCCGCGAACATAAGGTCCGGCAGGGTCGGTTCGCCATTTGTTTGGACTCGGTAGGACAGCGGCTAAAAGCGCCGCTTCGCGGCGGGTGAGATCGGTGGCGGGTTTGTTGAACCGTGCTTGCGCAGCGGCCTCGGCTCCGAAAATTCCGTCGCCCCATTCGGCGACGTTTAAATAGACTTCCATGATCCGGCGCTTGGTCCATATCGTGTCAATATAAAGGGCGGACCAGGCTTCGGCAGCTTTGCGGGCGTAGCCGCCGCCATTCCAGAGGAAAACATTCTTGGCGGTTTGTTGCGTGATTGTCGACCCGCCGCGCCGCCGTCCACCGGATTGGTTATCGGCGATAGCGGCATTGAGTGCTTTAAAGTCGATCCCGTCATGGAGGCAAAAACGTGAGTCCTCGGCAGCAATAACGGCGCTAATAAGATGCGGCGAGATGCGTTCAATCGGCACCCATTCCCGCTGGAGGGCGGTTCCGTCGGGTCTTAAAATCATGTTCCATGTGCCCCGCACCGGAATGACGGCATGGCCCAGCCCCATGAGATGAAAGGCCAGAAAGAGAACGCAAACGCCAAGCGCCATATGGCGGAGCCCTTCACGGGCGACCTTAAACTGTTTCGCAAATCGCGTCATGCTGAGCGGTCCAGATAATGCGACAGATAGGCTGTCACGGCGACCCGGGCTTGTTCTAACGCAGCGAGGCGGCGGCTTGCAGGCAGGCGGTAAAGACGATTTTCAATGCCTTCCAACATTGAGATCACAGTCAGCGTGATGTTGTGAACTAACTCTGTTTCTAAATCCGGCAGGCTCCGCCGCAATAATGCCCCGAGCAGTTGAGTAATTTCGTCTTCCTCCCTATCGCCTAAATCGACATGGGCCATCAACGCTCCATAGGCCGGATGCGAGTTATGCATGGCGCGAAGAGTATCAAAAATTTGGTTAAGGTGATCGCGCCACCCGGCCGCCGCACCCACGGGATTGTCACGCAAGGCTTGAACTGTGCCAGCATTCATACGTTCGAATAAGGACAACAGGAGGTCATCCACATTGGAAAAATAGCGGTAAATCGACCCGATCGGCACGCTGGCTGCTTCCGCGATCATCCGCGTGGTAATGTCGGTGGGCGCATGCGCGATGAGCAAACCTTCAGCCGCATCTAAAATAGCCCTATATTTGGCGGCGGAGCGGGCCTGTTTTGGCGGTTGTTTGCGCGTCGCTAAGGCGGGTTGTGATGTTCGGGTCGGCATAAGAGCTGCTAACCGGACAAAATTGACGTGACAAGCTTGACTGAAAAGCGAACATTGTTCATTATTTTAGTAGGGAGAACTGATTATGCGTAAATTTCTATTGGGGACAGCGGTCCTGCTGGCGGCCTGCTCACAAGCGGAGGCACCCGCAGAGACGGACAAGGCCTATCAGGATACACTCCAACTGGCGCTATTGGATGCGCAGCCGGGCGACGTCATCACGATTCCTGCTGGATTTCATAGTCTAGACCGTGGCCTGTCTTTGACGGCCGATGGTGTGACCATTCGCGGCGAGGGCATGGATGCGAGCGTTCTGTCTTTCAAAGGGCAGATCGCCGGCGCGGAAGGCTTGCTCGTGACGGGCGATAATGTTGTTTTGGAAGGGTTCGCGGTTGAAGACGCCAAAGGCGACGCCATCAAAATCAATGATACGGACGGCGTGACTATTCGCGGTGTTCGCGTTGAATGGACGGGCGAAGCCAAGACGGAAAACGGCGCTTATGGTCTTTACCCTGTGCAAACGACCAATGTGCTCATCGAAGACGTGGTTGCAATCGGCGCGTCAGACGCAGGCATTTATGTCGGGCAGAGCCGAGGCGTCATTGTTCGCAATAGCCGTGCCGAGCGCAATGTTGCTGGCATCGAAATTGAAAACACGCAAGACGCTGATGTTTACGGTAACCTTGCTACGGATAACACAGGCGGTATCCTCGTCTTCAACATGCCGGGCCTGAGCCAACCGGGCGGACGGGTGCGCGTTTATGATAATGATGTTTACGAGAATGATCGCGGCAATTTCGGGCATCCCGGAACGCCTGTGGCGTCAATTCCCGCTGGATCAGGCGTGGTCGTTAACAGTCATGATGATGTCGAAATTTTCGAAAACCGTATTCGCGATAACCGCACCGCGAATATTATCATCGCATCTGTCTATTCCTCGAATTTTGCAGACAGTTCATTTTCCGACACATTTGATCCCTATCCGGATCGTATTCATGTGCATTCTAACGAGCTTTCCGGCGGTGGCGACAAGCCTGATGGTATGGAGTTGAAAGCCGCGAAGACGGTCACCTTTGGGATTATGGGGAGTTTCCCGCATGTGCTATGGGACGGCTATGTGCGCGGCGATGAGGATCCGAAGATTTGCATCGAAGATCCGGATGCAGAGGTCTTTAACGCCGACTTAGGGAATGATTCAGCGAATATGGGCGTCAATATGGACCTGCACCGCTGCAGCTTACCGCGCTTGCCGGAAGTGTCCCTGACAGCGGGATGAAGCGTCTCGCTCTCATCGCTGCGGCCCTGTTAGCGGCTTGTTCGCAAAGCCCTGACACGCTTGTCTTCCATGCGGACAGTAATCCTGCGACGCTGGCTGAATGGAATGTGCTGGATATTCGCCAAGGCCATTTGGTGCCGAGCGGGGGCAGCATTGTCTATGAGGTGTCAGCGCCGCTTTTTACGGATTATGCGCATAAGCTGCGAACAGTGCACACGCCGGGGGCTGCGCCAGTACGGGCAGACGGCAGTCTTGATTACGCAGTAGGAACGGTCATTTCTAAGACGTTCTATTATCCCACAGATGAAAACGGCGTCGTTAGAACTGCTGACGTGGGCGGTGACGCGATTGACCTCGCATCGCACCGCTTGATCGAGACACGTCTCATGGTCCTGCGCGACACAGGGTGGGAACCGGTTAGCTACGTCTGGAACGAAGACGAAACCGAAGCGCGGCTCAAACGTACAGGCGCGGTCGTGCCGCTTACTTTGTCCGGCACAGACTTCGCCTATGTCGTGCCAAACGAAAACCAATGTGCAGGCTGTCACGCATCAGATATGACGACAAAAGACCTGCATCCGCTGGGCGCTACGGCGCCGCAATTCGTGGACCGCTCCCGTATGGTCGTGGCCGGCGTGATGCGTCCGGATGCGTTCGAGGCGCAGGCGGATTACCGCGACGCGAGCTTACCACTGAATACGCGCGCGCGGTCATATTTGGCCGGAAATTGCGCCCATTGTCATAATCCAGTTGGACCTGCTGATACATCTGGTCTCGATCTATCGTTAAGCGCTGAGGTCGGCCCGGAAATGGGGCGCTGCAAGCCGCCTATCGCGGCTGGATCTGGGACGGGCGGACATAAATTCTCAATCGTTCCTGGTGACCCAGACGCGTCGATCCTAACCTACCGCCTCGCCAGCACTGACCCTGGATCTATGATGCCTGAGCTGGGACGCGGCCTCGCGCACGCTGAAGGCGTCGCCTTAATCCGCGCTTGGATCGCAGAGATGGACGGCGACTGCGGAGCGTAGACGTTGGACCATTCCTCCGTTAGCGTCGGCTTGTATCTCGCGATGGAAAGCCTGCCATGTCAGAAACTCTACAGCCTCTCAGAGACATTCACATGGCGATGGACGGGCCGGGTGATTTATCGGCTTTTCTAGGCGACCGGAATTTTGATGCGCTCTGGAGTGATTATGAGCGCGATGGTTTTGTCATTATTGAAGGGGTCTTGTCGCCCAACGTGATTGCCTCAATCCGCGCAGCGCTCAACCCGCATTTTACCAAAACCGGCCGCAATGATTTTGAAGGGCTGAAATCCAACCGCGTGTATGCCCTCGTGGATAAAGATCCAGGCGTGTTCGGTGACCTTGCGCTACATCCTTTGGCGATGGCGTTTGTGGAGCGGGAATTGGGGCGGTCCTGCTTATTGTCAGCGATGCTTGCGATCCGGCTGCTCGCGGATGAAACCGTGCAGGATTGGCATTGCGATGATGAGCAGATCATGGTTCCTCGTCCGCGTCCGGCTTACGGTGTCAGTGCCTTTTGGGCGATTGACGACACGACCGCCGAGAACGGCGCGACGGAGATTATACCGGGCAGCCACCTCTGGGATGAAAAAGTCCCGCGGCCAATGGACGGCCATACGGATTATATCCGGGCGACTATGCCCGCAGGATCACTGATGATCGCCAAAGGGACGCTTTATCATCGCGGCGGCGCGAACCGAACGGATCAGCCGCGTCTCATCATCACGCCGCAATACTGTCCAGGCTGGGCGCGTCCGCTTGAAAATATGTTGCTCGCTGTCTCGCGCGATAAGGTCGCCAGGATGCCGCAACGCTTGCGCGAACTCCTCGGCTATAATTTGCACGCCGCCTTTATGGGCTATGTGGATGGTCGTCATCCGGATCGTGTGTTGGGTTTGTAGGAACTAACCACCCTTCGTAGCGGACCAATCGCCCCAGACCAGGCGCAATCATATCGACGTGAAATCTGAACCGTCCCTGCGCGTCGACGGCTTCATGAACATCACCGCCTGGGACGAGCATGCGCGGCAAGGGGATGCCAAAGAGTGACCAACCGCGAGTCTGATACCGCAATACATCGCCGTCACGGAAAAGGCCAAGCTGCACCGTAATGGGTCCAAATTGTTCGATGATCAGGTTCTCAGAACGGCCTGTGCCCGCATACTGGAGGCTAAACATTGTGCGGCCTGAATAGGTCCGTGACCAGTGTTCGCGGCCCAGATCATCCGTCGTGATGGAGACTTGCAACGCGTGTTCTCCCGCTTTGGGAAGACCGAATATATTGGCGATCAAGCGAGCGAGCGGGTTTCGACCACGGCTGACCTGCGCGCGTCCGGTGAAGGCTCCGCCGTTATGTAAGGTTTGGATGGGGTCGGGGAGGTCAGTCATCGCGCCGCCCAATGTGTCAACGTAAAGCGAACCGTCCGGCTTGGCCCGAAGGCCATAATCAATGCCGACCTTATCGAACCACGGCGTGAGGCGTGGGAGGGGGAAGTCCGCACCTGGCCGGAGCAAGCCGTTCGCAAACCGCTCACCACGATGAAGGGCTGTAGTGAGCGCAGCGGCGGGAATGACTGGTACATAGGGGCCTGTATCGCCGTCCCCAATCAAATCGAACCGCCTATCATTGACCTCAAGATAGAGGCCGCCGCGCGGTTCGCCAACACTGATGAGGCTCTGCGCGCGGTGGATTAACCCACCAAACAACGTCAGGCGCGGTAGAAGGCGGTACTTCACCATACGCGCCATCAGGATCAGCATACGGTGCAGAATTTCCGGTTGCGGCGCGACATAACCAGCGGCGTTCTCGTGAATCAAAACCGTGTCCGGCGTGGCGATGTTGGAGAATAGCAGATTTCGCATCGGCAAGATGCCGGGCGGCGCGATGGTGCTGCGACGTGTGTCTGTCAGGCCCCAAAACGGCTTTGTGCTGCCGGGAATTGCCTTCCCAGCATAACTCAGAACACTGTCGATAACTGCGCGTCCCATGGGCAAGCGCGGGCTTGGTACGAGCCCTGATATAGGAACGCCGCCGCCTAGTGCGTGAACGGCGGCTCCTGTCACAGCGGAAAAGGTCGACCATCCGGTTGCGACGGTCACCGTGGCGTCTTTTGCGCGATTGATCATATGCGCACAGAACGCAGGATCATCCGACAGGTCTATATAGGCCGCGCCGACGTCCTCGCAGAAATCAAAAACGAGGTCGCGCGTCTCGCCATACGCTTGGAAGGGTCCGACCGCGTCTACAACAATGTCAACAGAACGGCCGAGTTGCGGCGCAAGCGGCTTCGAGCGATCGAGCCTTGTTGGGATTAACGTCGCGGGGCCATCCATGTCCCGAACGGCATCCGCCGCCTTCGCGATGTTGCGACCTGCGACCAAAACGGTGATCCCGTCAGAGTCCGATAATAAACGTACGAGCCGCAGTCCGAACGTGCCGTACCCGCCGATGATGAGAACCGTGGTCATAGGAACCGAGCGCGTTCTTCAGGTGTCGGTAGTCGGCATGTGTCCCGCCGCCCGAACCATCGCAGGCGGTTGCGGGCGATGCGTTCATAGCCCCAATCCCGTAGAGGGCGGGGGGCAAGGCGAATCACGCTCATCGCTTTCCACGGCCAACCGAGCCGCTCGAACATGGCCAGCGTGCCGTCCGACCGAACGCGCGCGCGTCCCTCTTCAATCAAAATATTCGTGTCGTAATCGCCCGACTTAAACCCGTAATGCGCGTAGAGTGCTTCGCCGAACGGGCTTTGTGCGGGCAGAAACCGAAACTGCCCACCGTCGCGGGCTAACAAGAAATCGACCCAACCGGAACAAAGCGCACAATGACCGTCAAATACGACAATTGGCGCGCGATCATCAAAGTTGGGAACGTTCGGATCGGACCTGTAGCTGTATGGCTCCATGCCTCTGACATAAGGTGCCAACTCGGAACCGCAACGCAGTCTTTGGCTCTAATTCCGCAGGGCAGTTATGACGTGGCTGAATAGAGGTCTCTAATATCTCATTGTCATCCCGGCTCAGCATTACGGCTACGCCTGCATTTGGCCGTGATGACAAGTTGAGTGAATCGCTCGCGTGTTACCCCCGCAGAACCGCGCCGATCTTCTCCGCCGCTTTCACAATTTTCGCGCTGACCGCTTCGATTTGCGCGTCGGTGAGCGTTTCATCTTGAGGCGAGATCGTCACATCAATGGCGAGGCTTTTTTGGCCATCATTGATACCCTTGCCGACATAGACATCGAACAAGGACACGTCGCTGATCAGGGCTTTATCCGCGCCGCGCGCGGCTTTGATAAGGTCGCCTGCTGCGACGTCATCTGTGACAATAAAAGCGAAGTCACGATGCACAGGCATGAGGTCCGAGAGCGCGAGCGCACCTTTGGACTTACCAGCTAATTTCTTCTCTTTGCGCGGGGCTGGCAGGTTTTCCGGCCAGACCTCGAACGCGACAACGCGGCCAGAAATGCCAAGCGCTTTCAGAACACGCGGATGCAGCTCCCCGAAATCAGCCAAGATATTTTTCGGCCCCATTTGTAAGCGGCCAGAGCGGCCGGGATGCCAATACTCACCCGTCGGTTTAGACATTTGCAGGTTCGCCGTATTGGCACCCATTGCATCTAACGCGGCCAAGGCATCGGCTTTCGCAGTGAGCGCCGTGATTGCTTCTGCGCCTGCCCAGTCACGTCCGGGTTCAATCCGGCGAAGGCCCGCAAGCGTTAAGGCTTGATCGTTCGGCTCAGTGCCGCGGTAGACCGGGCCAAGCTCAAACAAGGCCGCGCCCGGGTAACCGCGATCCGCCGCTGTTTGTCCAGACAATAATAGATGGATCAAAGCCGAGGGGCGCATCACGTTCAGATCCGAACTAATGGGATTATCAAGATAAAGCGCCGCTTCGCCTCCGCCAAAGGCGGCCGCATGTGCGCCGAGCACAAAAGACCAGCTGATGGTTTCGGATAGACCTTGTCCTGCCAAGGCGCGCCGCGCGAGCCGCGTGCGTGTTTGGGTCAAAGTGGCCGTTGGTTCACGCCGTCCGGGCAGGGGCGGTAGTGATGTGGCAGGGAGTTTCTCAAAGCCAGCGATCCGCGCGACATCTTCAACAAGGTCAGCTTGCATGGTCACGTCGCGGCGGCCTGTCGGCACAGACATTGTCCACGGTGTCGATTGGCCTTGGCGTTCAAAACCAAGTGTTTCTAAAATACGTTCAATTTCGGCGTCTCCCGGCGTGAAGCCGAGGAGCTGCTCAACCCGCGCAGGATCAAACGTCACAGCGTCGGGCGCGGCTGGAATAGTGCCTGCCACCTCAACCGTGCTGGCTTCACCGCCGCACAGCTCAAGCACGAGGCGTGTCGCCATTTCCATACCGTCCAACATGAAGCCCGTATCGATGCCGCGCTCAAATCGATATTTCGCGTCTGAGTTGACGGCGAGGCGTTTGGCAGACCGGCGAATGGTGAGCGGATCGAAGACAGCACACTCAATCAGGATGTCGGTGGTATCTTCGGACACGCCAGAGCTTTCGCCGCCGACAATTCCGCCGAGACCCAGAATGGTATTCTCGTCAGCAATTGCGACATCATCGGCGCTGGCTGTGTAAGTTTTATCGTCCAGTGCTTTGAACGTTTCATTCTCGCCCATGCGCACGATGATGCTGCCCTGCACTTTGGCAAGGTCATAAACGTGAAGCGGCCGCGCGCGGTCAATGGTCATGAAATTAGTGATATCGACGAGTGCGGAGATCGGGCGTAAGCCAATGGCTTTGAGCTTATCCTGTAGCCATTTCGGGCTTGGCCCGTTTTTCACGCCGTACACAACCCGTCCGATGAACGCGGGGCAGGCGTCCGGCGCTTCGATCAGGATCGCTTGTTCATTCGCGAAACACGCAGACACAGGCTCGATGATTTCAGGCTTCAACGTGCCAATGCCTGTCGCCGCCAAATCCCGCGCAATCCCGCGAACGCCCAGCCAATCAGGACGGTTTGGCGTCACTTCGAAATCAATGACCGGGTCATTGAGGCCAAGCACGTCAGAAATCGGTGTGCCGATAGGCGCTTCGGGCAATTCGATAATGCCGCCACTATCTTCGCCGAGGTTCAGCTCATCCGCCGAACACATCATGCCAAAGCTTTCAATCCCGCGAATTTTGCGGGGCTTTTTATCAAGCGAGAAATCAGGACCGGGAATATAGGTGCCGAGCGGGGCGAAGGCGACATAGATGCCTTCGCGCGCATTCGGCGCACCGCAAACAATCTGCTGCTCGCCGTCCTTGGTCTCCACGCGGCAGAGTTTCAGCTTGTCAGCATCTGGGTGTTTTTCCGCCGCGAGGACGTGGCCAACCGTGAAGTCGGACAAGGCCGCCGCAGGGTCGATGACCTCCTCAACTTCGAGGCCCGCCATTGTCATGGCGTCCACGATTTCAGTCAGGCTCGCATCCGTGTCGAGATGCTCTTTGAGCCAAGAGAGAGTGAATTTCATTTTTGAATCTCGTCTTTTTTGGTCTCAAACCACGCGTAGCAATTTTGAACGAATTGTTTTGTCGAGGCTTTAAGCTGTCTATTCCAAGTCATGCCCATTTGTAGCGTCACTATTTTCTTTATATCTTTTGTAAGCACTCTAGGTGACGCGTTTTCATTTAATCGCTTAAGTACGATACCATGATAACTGTCGTATTCATCGAGAGGGTTTTGAACAAAGTTTTCGTCGACCGGGAATACGCCGATAGGATCATATTTATTCCAAAGGTCACGTAACTCCGATGCCCATTCAGAAGTGATCCAGCTACTCACGACAACCCACTCTCCAAGCTCGCCTGCACCAGCGGGCTAAAGCCGTAATGACCGAGCCAGCGTGGATCGCCGGCGAACATGTCGCGGAGGTCCGGCATGCCGTATTTGAGCATTGCGAGGCGGTCGACGCCCATGCCGAAGGCGAAGCCTTGGTAGACGTCAGGGTCGAGGCCACAGGATTTTAGCACGTTTGGATGGACCATGCCGCAGCCAAGGATTTCCATCCAATCGTCGCCAGACCCGATCTTAATCGACGCGCCGTCGCGCTCATAGCGCACGTCCATTTCGGCGCTTGGCTCCGTGAACGGGAAATGGTGCGGGCGAAAGCGAACTTCGACGTCGGCTTCGAAAAAGGCCGAAATGAAATCCATCAAGCACCCTTTTAGGTGACCCATATGAATATCTTCGCCAATGACCAAGCCTTCGACTTGGTGGAACATCGGCGTGTGCGTTTGGTCACTGTCGCAGCGGTATGTACGGCCCGGCGCAATAATGCGGATCGGTGGCTTTTGGCTCATCATCGTGCGGATTTGCACGGGTGACGTGTGCGTGCGCAGCACTTTTTGCTCGCCGTCCGCGTCCGGCGTCATGAAAAACGTGTCGTGCATATCGCGCGCGGGATGTCCGGGCGGGAAGTTCAGTGCGGTAAAATTGTGAAAGTCGTCTTCAATGTCCGGCCCTTCGGCGACGGAAAATCCCATGTCGGAGAAGATAACAGCCATTTCTTCCATGACTTGTTGCACGGGGTGAAGTGTTCCGACTTTGCGCCCGACGGGCAGGGACATGTCCATTGTCTCGGACGCCAGCGCCGCGTCGAGCGCTGCATTTTCAAGTGCGGCTTTGCGCGTTTCGACCATTGCTGCGACATCGTTTTTCAAACCATTGAGCGCGGGTCCCATGACCTTTTTTTCGTCGGGGCTCATTTTACCGAGGCCGCGCATCATCATTGAAATTTCGCCCTTTTTACCGAGGGCTGCGACGCGCACATCGTCCAGCGCCGAGAGATCAGCAGCCGCGCTGATTTCAGTCTCGAAACGGCTTAGCATAGCCGTAATATCAGTCATGGCGTCGGTCATGTCAGGGTCCGGAAGAAAGCGGATAGTCTATCGGCGTAGCGCTTACGGCGCGCCTATCGATTTCGCAACCATGACGGTGCAGTCTGAAAAGGTGATCTACTGGCCCGCGGTGCGGCGTGCTTTTGAGCCTTCGAACGTTGTTTGGCCATTGGGCTGTTTGCCAACGGGCTCATAAACAGGTTCGATTTTCAGGCGGCGGTAAAGACCAGGCGCGCCGGGGACGGCCTCAAGCTCGCTATGCTGCTCTTGCAAAGTCTCGCCGGAGCCCAGAATAAGATAGCCATAAGGCCGAAGGATTTTGGTGAGGCTGCGAATAACGCGAACGCGGGCTGTGCGCGTATAATGCTCAATCGCGCCGCGGAACATAACGACATGGAACTCGCCAATATCCTCTGACCCGGACATGAGGTGCATGTCCCGAAAGGTGACATTTTCGCGTAAGTGAGCTGCTGCGATCCAGTCTGTCGATCCAGGCGCAAGGTCCGGCGTGAAATTGGCAATCAAATCCCGCGTGGACAAACCGCGCTGGACTTCGAAATGTGTGTATCGTCCGGCTTGCGCGCGTTCTAACGCTTGGCTGGGATAATCGACGCCTGTCATATGTAGCGCGGCTTTGCCCATCATGGTTTTCGTTGCGGAATGACGGGCCCGGATCGCGACTGAATAAATATCCTGACCCGAACTACAGCCATAAGACAAAAGGTCGATCCGACCGCCGCCGCGTTTTTCGACTAGGTCAGGCAAGGCAATATTGAATAGCGTATCAAGGGACTTCGTATCGCGGTTAAAATGCGTATCGCGTTCAACCAGAGCGGAGACCACTTGAATGGCGAGGCGCGATTTACCGGACGCAAACAGTTCCTGCACCATGGCGTCTAGCGTATCAAAACCCTCTTTGCGGGCCAGCGTTGATAGGCGCGTTTCGACCAAAAACGCATGGTCAGAGCCCATTTGGACTCCTGCGAGTTGTAGCGTCAGACGGCGCAGCGCTTCGTAATATGTCGGCCGAAGGCTCAGTGCGCCGCGCACGCCGCACTCTCCCCACGGGCCATTTGGGCCGTATCCAAAAGCCCTGCTAATGCAAACTTTGACCCGATAATGTCAGAATCAAAAGGCTTCATAATATATTCGTCTGCACCGGCTTTCAGCGCGAGGACGATTTGTTCCACGCTGCGCTCGCCCGTACAGAACAAAACAGTTGGCATGGGGGTGCCGTTGCGTTCCATAATTTCGCGAAGTTTTGCGATAAATTCCGCGCCGCCCATATCGGGCGTTTTCCAATCCAGCATGACGGCTTCAGGCGACATGCCTGCGCAGGCATCCAAACCATCTTGTCCGGTGCGGGCCTCAATGACCTCAAAGCCGAACTCACGAATAATCCTTGCCGCAACTCGGCGCACCATGGATGATTGGTCAATGATCAGACAGCGGCGGCTCATCGGTTTAAACTTCCAAGATCGGCAAGGCCGACATCCATTAAGGCCGCCAGTTGCGCGCGAAGCTCGCCTTCTGTGTCGTCAGTAATCATCGGCGCGCGGGGCGGCGTCACAGGTTCGGCCTCGATATCGCTGGCGATAGATTCGAGTGTCGCGTTATCGCGGTCTTCAATGCGCTCGGACAAGGGAACTGCGAAGCTTTCAAATCCGGACCCAGAGATGAGGAGTTCATCATCAGACGCACAAATATCTAATCGCCCAACGCCTTGAAGGGGTAAGTTGCTGGCGATAATGTCGCTTAATTTTTCAAATAACCGCGTATAGACCGTGTCTGCAGAACCGGCTTTGATCAGGACGTCGTCGAGCGAATGCGACACTGAAAATATTTTCCCATACTGGCGGCCCAATTCGAGCAATTTTTGCACAAGTTCCGGCATGATCCATTCGATCCGGTCGACGGATGTGATCGCTTTGGTTGGCGCGTCTGCGGGCAGAGACTTTTGATTTGCAGTTTCGGGCGCGTTTACATCGTTTGGCGCAATAGAAAGATCGACATCCATTAACCGCGACAAGGCCGCATGTTCGGCGTCCGTGGCATGGGGTAAAAGGTTAGTCAGGGTCTGTTTGGCCGAGGCGTGAGTCGTATCAACTGACGGTGTTTGGCCAAATGCAACGGCTGCGACGTCAACAGTGGCTTCGGATTCGACTTCCAAAAGCCCGTCCTCATATTGTCCGAGTAATTTGTTGAGCACAAAGAGCCGTCCATCAACACGGGTCCAGTCTATCGGCATATGGGCATTGCAACGCTGGATCAGGCCAAGCGCGTCTTGGGCGCTACGGTACACTGCGCGGGCGCGGGCGCGTTTGGCTTCGCGTTGAATAATGCCGAGCCGCTCGCAGAGCCAGACCGGATCACGGCCTTTGGCTGTCTCGCCAGTCAGGGATGTTTTCCGGTCGGCTTCGATGATGGCCGCCATTTCTTGGCCGGCTTTCAAGCTGAAATATCGTGATCGATTCAGGTCATCGCCTTCAATCGTGCTCACGCTAGCAGCGGACAGACCGATCCCGTTGTTATGGCGGGCCGTGGGGGCGGCCGTCTCTGTCTGTGTTTGTCTAAGTCGCATATGCGTCGCGGAATCCGTCAGCGAGGGTGTCCTCTAGTGATCAGAGTGTGACGCGAAAGGGTTAATTCGGCCCTAAACCGAAGCCAATATTTATGGGCAGCGCGACAGAAACGCGCATCGCAAGAGTTATGGAATTGGATTTATTATGGTTTAAAAGTTAAACGCGTGACTAGGCAGAAAAATCAGCTCTGAACGTCACAATTTCCTCTCCAGCCGTCGCCGTAACCTGTCCCCCGGCTTCGCGGGCGATCATGCTGGCATAAAAAGGCTGTATTGAGCGTCCGTCGAAGCCGTGATCGGGCGAGCGGCCGAGTAGCGCGCGTTCGACGGTTTCGTCCAATTTGGCGCGCGGGCCTTTCGAAATAATCGCGATGGATTCATCGGTTGTCACGATCCGGACTTCGCCGCCGCGCGGAACGGCTTGTACGCCTAACATTGTCAAGTTCAGCAAGATGCGTGTGCGGACTTTGTCGACGCCGTCTTCATGAAAATCAAAGGCAACAGCCGCTTTTGCGTCCGCGAACATGTCAGAGACGAGCGAGGTGATCTCGTCCGCCCCGACCACGCCGGGCGCCGATCCGCCCGCGCCAAACGCCAAGCGTAAGAACTTTAGTTTTGCGGCTGCGCGGCGGGAGCTGCTTTTGATCAGATCAAGCGCATCTCCGTGCATGTCGGCATTGCTGTCATCATCCAGAATTTCAATCGCTGTTCCGAGCGCCCCGACAGGGCTGACAAGGTCATGACAAATACGCGCACATAATAAGGCGGCGAGGCTGGACGGGGTCAATTTTGGGGGCGTGCTCATATGCCGAGTCATAGCCGCCGCTCCGCGCAAGGCAATAGGGGCGCCTGTGGCTATCTTTTCGCGGCTGTCTTTTGTTACTCTCTTCGGAGATGAGGCCGCGCAAGCTAATGGGCGGCCCCTCTCAATCAGTCAGGCTCAGCTAGAAATCCGTTCTAAAGCCGCTTCCAGAGCCGGGTCGCGGCCTTCGCGAACGCTCTCCAATGTATCCGGCGCAAGAACATCCGGTTTCAGCCCGACGCCATCCTCAACGTCGCCTGAATTATTCGCGAAGCGAATAACCGGAATGCGTAGTTTGATCCCGCTTTCAGGCAAGGTGAGAAAGAAGATCGACCCTGCTGTCGGCCCCGCTGGATTGCCGCCCGTCTGTTCACCAATCAGGGTCACGTCCCGCGCGGCGCGCACAGCGGCGATGAGATTGGTACTACCGGACGAATTATCGCGGCTTGTCAAAATAGTCAGATTGCCGGTGAAAGCCGCGTCAGCAGGTTTGACTTTATCCGTTCCATCCGAAAACGCGCCGCGCAACTCATATTCGCCAGCCTCCGTTTTGCGAAAGGCAATCCGGGGTGGGTTGACCGCGCGTTTGTCCCATGTCTCAATGTAATCGACATAGGCATCGTGATCGAGCGTGCGGAACGTCTCTGACAGTTTCATGCGGCGGGTTTCAGGCGTCAGGTAAGCGAACAGTCCTTGGCTGGCATCTGTTGAGCCGCCGCCATTTTTGCGAAGATCAAGGATCAACTGATCTCGTCCTTCTGCTGCAAGGGCTTCGAACACGGGCGCATAGAGGCTGTCCGGATCGACGGGCTGCCTGTAATTGACGAAACTATCGACGCGCAGCACGGCTCCGCGGGTCCCAATACGGGTCAGCGAAACTGCGTCCTTGAAATTGCTGGCTCCGCCTTCCGATACAATGGCTTTCCAGTCCGAATGATTGACGCGGTCCAGCGCGACTGTCCGTTGGGCCCCATCAGCGGCGCGAATGTTCAATTGTGCCGTGGTCGGTACATCCCAAAGTAATGCGCCGAAATGATCGACGGCTCCGCCCATAAATTCATAAGACGCCGTCATCTCCGTATCCAGAACATGGTCATTATAGCCATCAACAGGGATGTAAGGGTGAAGTGCGTTTTGCAGCGCCGCAATCGTACGGCCATCAATCTGTGTGATTATATCGCCTGAGGCCAGCCCGCTTCCGTCTGGCGCGGTGAGGATCACGGCGCGGCCTTCAATGATTACCCAGCGCAACGGCAGGTAAGCACGCGCGGATTGGCGGGCCGTGACCATCGACCGGCTTAATTCAGCCTTGGTATGGTCGCAGCGGATAAGAGCGAGTGTTTCCGATATGGCGAGGTACAGCTCGGCATCGCTCATTCCCCCTTTGGCTTCGGCGTCGGCGATGATGGCGTCCCACGCTGCATCGAGTGTCTCTAGCGCGGTAAACCGTGTGTAGCCTGGATGAATGTCATTATAGGCGTTGCGAGCCAGGGTCACGTCAGCCCGGACTTGGGCAATATCCAAGGTTGGCGCGACAGACGCCATAATGGCTGCGTCGCTCGGGACTTGTTCAGTGGGGGCTGCCAGCGCAGGCGAGCATAAAAGGGCTGTTGCAAGAGCCGTTGTAGTGAGGGTGAGTGTCGTTCGGCGAGTCATGATTGTCTCCATCAGGTGTGATGAGACGGCCATGACGGGTTCGGTTGGGGCTATCGCCCCGTTACGGATTTTGGGCCGCAGTTTACGGATGATGAGGCCTTTACGGCTTTTGAGACGTCCGAAACTGGGTCGGCGTTTGGCCGGAAAGCTCGCGAAAGACGCGGTTGAAGGTGGCTTTGCTATTGAAACCACTATCCATCGCGACAGTCAGCACAGAGTCGCTGGCGTTTAGTAACTGCCTCTTTGCATAATCGACTCGTAGGCCATTGATGATGCGGTTAAAACTCTGCCCGGTCTGACGATTAAGCGCGCGGCTGACATAGCTTTCATTCGTACCCATTCGGACGGCAACATCGCGGATCGAAAGGCGCGGTTCTAGATACCAGCGTCCGTCGTTCAGTTGGTGCATAATGCGGTCGGCCAAATCATCGGGCGCGGGTGCAGTCTCTTCTGTGCTTGGCCTCAACTTTGGAAAAGGCATGGTCAACCGCCACGCGGCATCCAGTCCAAGCCAGCACAAAACCGCGAGGAGGCAAACTTGAAACGGGAAGACTGCACTATAGGAAGGCTGAGCTATGACATCCCAAAGCTCGATACCGACATATAGCGCGCCTGCTACCAATAAAGCCAATCCGACATTGCGGAGCCAGATGGGATCATAGTCGCGGGCTGCGGACGTAGTTTCTTCGAGAAAGCGTAAATAAGCGCGGCGCTCATGCCAGAGATAGACAATGGCAAACAACAATAAGGTGATGCCGATGAGGCTCTCCAGCGGTATGATGTAAGGTGAATGGTAAGTGCGGCTATAATCCCACTTTGCTAGATGATCGAATATCCCGTCACCGGGCAACAAGAACGCAGCTATATAATAGAGACCCTGCACTCCGCCGGGCACAAACAACCACCCCCGCCATCCCAGAGCCTCGCCGCGAATGAGGGCGTGAGCGTGAACGATGAGGAGCGGCCCGATTAGCAGGTCGGTGTAAAAGAGCGGAAAGAAGGTGAGCCACGGCCATAAATTATAGGCCCCTGCAAAACCGATAATTTGCGGCCCCATTGAGAAGGCTGCGATGATTAAGCCAAGGCCTAGCGCACGGCTGGCGCGAACTTCAGTGCGCCGGAATAGTAACGTCAGACCACACAGGATCGTTGGCGCGGCGACCATCACCATCATGACGGTCCGCCAGTTCAACAGTGTCAGGACGGGAGTTTCCATACGACCGCCTAACCCGCAGAGTGGCCAGCGCGCAAAGAAAAAGCCGCCCGTGGGGCGGCTTGATGATTATTCATCGAACCAAAAGTTCTATTTTTGAACCCATTGGCCATCAGCGCCCTGAACAAATTCGCCGGGCTCGGCTTTGCTGATCTGGCTCTCACCTGTCAGCTGAGCCACCACGCGAATGCTTTGTCCGCGCGCTTCGGCCAGCCGTTCGTACAAAACTTTCCGGCTGATATTAATATCATCCATGGCCGCTTGTACGGACGGGGACAATGTTGTGACGGCGGCAAGGTAACCATCAATCCGCTCGCCGATCTCGCCGCGTTTTTTTGCAAAGTCTACAATTTGTTTAGATTCCGAACTGGTTTTTTGTGCATTAGCAACATTATCACCCGTCAGGTGCAATGTCATTGCGCCACCAGCCAGCATTGCTGCGGCCATCAGGCCGGATATGAGTAATTTTTTCATCTCTGCCTCCTTAGCAGATGGACCTAAAATAGGTCCGGATTATTCGCGATGAGCGATTCAATGTCTTGTTCAAGGCGTACGCGGACTTCCTGATCGATCCGAATAGCGAGTTCGATCCGAATCGGTTCTTTCGGGGCAACAATCTTGACTGGAATGCAGCCCGTAACGAGGCAAGCACCAGCCAGAATAAGTCCGATATATGCTGTCTTCATTGTCCGTTCCTACCCAATCGTCCCTGAACGTCGCATGAAGAGGCGGCGCTTCGCAAGCAAACTTCCCTCTTTCCTCTCACAGACCAAATTTAGGTGATATTTCCATTGTCGCAACCGTTTAGGGGGATTAGCGTTAACCCTCTTGAAGTTAGACGCCCTACTTCATTCAGACATAATGGATTCGACGATAATGGCCGACATGTTCACTGACCTCTTCACTATGAGCTCGCTCTTCACTTTAGGTGCACTCGTCCTGTTGCAGGCCGTTCTGGGTTTTGACAACCTCCTCTACATCGCAATTGAATCCAACAAGGTCGGCGATCCAGTCGCGGCAAAGAAAGTGCGGAGTTGGGGAATTGGCATCGCCGTGGCGCTACGAATAATTTTGTTGTTCGTGATTGTTTCGTTGTTTGGCGTGCTGGCCGAACCGCTCTTTGCTTTCTCCACGGCCATCATTGAGGGCGAATTCACACTCCAAGCGCTGGTGACCATTTTGGGCGGAGCGTTCATTATTTACACGGCGATGAAGGAAATTCATCACCTGCTGCAGGTGGACCATATTGAGCATTCCGAAGGCTCCGGCGCGCGCTCAGTTGTGAAAGCCATTGCCTTGATTGTCGCGATGAATTTGGTGTTCTCATTCGATTCTATTTTGTCTGCGATGGCGATTGCCAATGTTCAGACGGCGAATATTGTTGATGCAGCTGGGGCCACGCTGAGCGTCTTTGCCAGCGGCGATGTTGCGGCCTGTTCAGAATTCCTGATTTCCAACCCGATGGCCGGCGCTGTCGAATGCCAGCCTGTGAAAACTTACCAAGTGCCGCTCATGGTCATTGCTATTGTGGCTTCGGGTATCGGCATGATCCTGCTTGCGGACCGCGTCACGAATTTCCTGAAAAAGAACCGCATGTATCAGGTTTTGGGCCTGTTCATCCTATTCCTCGTCGGCGTGTTGCTTGTCACCGAAGGCGCGCACCTCGCGCATCTGAAACTGTTCGGTTACCAACTCGACGCGATGAGCAAGTCAAGCTTCTACCTTGTTGTCGGCGTGCTGGTCGTGACCGACATTATCTCCAACCGCTATCAAAAACGCCTCTGGGCGCAGAAGCTGGCGGAGATCGAAGGCGACGATAGCGCCATGGCCGGAATCGCGGCGGTGGATAGCTTCAAGGGTGGTAAGCACCATTAGCGAATTTGGAAGCGCCTTATAGAAAAGCCCCCACCGATTTTATCGGTGGGGGCTTTGTTTTTGGAAAGTGCGTGAACGCTAGTTCAGGCCGGCCTCTTGGCCGCGGCGCATCATTTCTTCGCGGTACATGCTGGAGAAGTCCGGCATGTCGAGCATGATTGGCAGGTGACCGCCATCTTGGGTCATGTCAGCAAGGATTTTGCGGGCATAAGGGAACAGGATGCGTGGGCATTCGATCATCATGAGGGGCTGCATCTGCTCCATGCTCACGTTCTGAATGGCAAACAGGCCCGCATAATCAAGCTCAGCAATGAAGACGGTTTGATCACCGCGCGTCGCGTGAGCCTTCACGAGAATGCTAATCTCGATCGTATTGTTTTCGCTAATCTGGCGACCAATGCGCAGATCAATTGAGACTTCCGGATTGGGTTGACCCGATTTGAGTGAGTCTGGCGCATTCGGATTCTCAAAGCTCATATCGCGAATATATTGCGCCAAAACGTTGAGCATTGGCTCGCCGGAGACCTGTTGGGACTCAGCTTGGGTTGGGGCGTCAGGGGCCGCTGCACCACCATCGATGGCGATGTTCAAGTCGGTTTCGTCGACGGCTTTATCGTCTGATTTTGCTTTCGCGTCTTTTTTGGGCGTCTTCGCCATGATGGCCTCGTCTCATAAAGTGGGAATTAAAGGTCGCGCGCCCGCTATCACGGGCGGGAAGGGGGGCGCAACGGTGCGTTACGGTCCAAACGGCCTTGATATGGCTCTGGCGGCAGTTTTAAGTCTAAAGTCACCGAATTGCCGCCTTTCATTAGGACGAGCGTCGCTTATATAGCGTCTATGTTTGAAGTTGTCCTCTATGCCGCCATTGCGGCGATCGTTTGCGTGGCTTTTTATGCTGTGCTTGGAAAATCTGTCGGGCGGGGCCCTGAGGATGAGTTCAAGCCGGATGAAATTTTTGGGGCGTCCAGCACGACGCGTCCGCGCCGTGATACAATGGCGTTGGTTGATGATGAAGAGACTGAAGACGAACTGGGTCTACGCGCAATTGTGAAGGCTGAACCAGATTTCAATCCGGCGCGGTTCATCGATGGCGCAAAAACCGCCTATTCTATGATTTTGGAAGCGTTTGCGTCGGGTGACCGGGATACGCTCCGTGATTTACTGACCGAAGACGTTTACGCTGTTTACGATGCGGCCATCGCAGAGCGCGAAGCCCAGTCTCTAACCCAAGTCACAGATCTTGGGCGTCTTCGGACGAGCCAGATCAAAAATGCTCATATTGAAGATGGCACAGCCTTCATTCGGGTTCTGTACGAAGCCGAGATTGCCTCTGCTCTTCGTGATGCGGACGGTGAATTGGTCGAAGGGGATCCGGATTTACTCGCGTCTATCTCTGAATATTGGACGTTTGAACGCAAAGTTGGTTCTAATGATCCCGCATGGCGATTGTCCGAGGTTGAACCGTCAGAAGGCGATGCGCTGCCTGCGGATCCAACGCCGGATACAGCCGCGCCCAGCGCAAAAGACGACGACGCATCCGATACAGAAGTTTAGCTCTATGGGTCGCGCGGGATGTGGTCTTGGGCGCCAAGCGGCGTTAATCGCCGCCATATTGTTGAGTGCTTGCGCGACAAGTCAACCCGCTGACCGCCCTGCGCAACCCTATGGGACCCCATCTGCGCCCATGACGTCGCCTCACACGGTTCCAGTCCCCCGGATAAAACCTACGCCTCAGACGACACCCGTCCCGACACAGCCCAGACCTACAACACCGCCGACAACGCCACTGCCAGAAACAATTATTGACGTGCCTGATGCAGGTCTTGGCGCAGCCGTTGAACCTGTTGCGCCGGAACCATTGCTTGAGAAGCCGGAGCCTTTCGCGCGTCTGGCTGGTTGGTCGGACGCAGATCATGCGCCTGCACTCGCCGCGTTTCAACGCAGTTGCGAAACGCTTCTGACTAAACCTCGTCAGCGGCCCCTGCATTCACAGCGCCCCGCGCTAGGAACCCACGGTGACTGGGCGACGGTCTGCCGCGCGGCGGAGCTAGCGACGAATCCAACGCCATTTTTTGAAAGCCTGTTCGTCCCTGTGAGAGTGTCGCGCGATAGCGGATTGCTGACCGGGTATTATGAACCCGTAGTCGAGGTGCGCGCCGTCGCTGATGCCGTATTCTCGGAACCGATTTTAACGGTTCCAAGCTCGGACGCGGTCCGCACACTCCCTCGCTCCGAAATAAATGCCGATAGCGCAGACGTTATCGCTTATGGCCGCCCGATCGAGGTATTCTTCCTCCATGTGCAGGGGTCTGGCCGCCTCCAATTTGATGATGGCCGAACGATCCGTGCGGGATATGCAGGGAATAATGGCAAGGCCTATCGGTCAATCGGCCGTGTCTTAATTGATCGGGGTGAGTTAACTCGAAATCAATCGGCCAAGCGCAATATTGAAGCGTGGATGGGTGATGCCGGGCCAGAAGCTTCGCGCGATTTAATGAATGAAAATCCGCGCTACATCTTTTTTTCGGAGCAGGATATTCCGGACGGCGAGGGGCCGAAAGGCGCGATGCAAGTCCCGCTGACCGCGATGGGGTCGATTGCCGTTGACCCAGCGCATAATCCTTATGGTATCCCTGTCTGGCTCAATACACGGCTGCCTCAGCAAGCGCGAGATTTCCAAGGCGACGAAACCGGATTGCTGGTTGTGACGCAGGATACAGGTAGCGCGATCAAAGGCCCGCTGCGCGGTGATCTGTTCTTCGGCGCAGGGGATGAGGCCGGGGCTTTGGCAGGCGTGATGAAACATCCTGTCAGTTGGACCGTTCTGGTCCCGCGAACGCTTGTCGAGCGGCTCAAACCGATCGCGTGACACGCCGACTGGATTCCACGGAACGGCTGGTCTGGAACCGCGTCGCGCGCACGGTTGCGCCGCGCCGCCGTCCGCATGGCAAAGGGGCGGCTAAGCCCAGCCCTAGTGCTAGCCGCGAAGATTTCGCGGCGATGATGCGCCTTCCGCCGCTCAAAATTAAATGTGCGCCCACGCCCACAGGACCAGTTCCGCATGCGGCCGACAAAGGGGTCCGTAAAGGCCGGGTCGAGATCGACGCGCGGATTGATTTGCATGGGATGACACAAGTGCAGGCGAAAAAATCCCTTTCAACCGCGCTGTTTCGGTCGGCCAAACGCGGGGACCGCTGCTTGTTGGTGATTACGGGCAAGGGACCGCAGCTCGACGGTGTGCTACGCACGAACTTACCGGGCTGGCTCGCGGGCGCAGATCTTCGTCCGCGCATTACGACCTTCGCCCAAGCCCACGCCAAACATGGCGGCACGGGTGCTTGGTATGTGTTTCTACGCACATAGATTGAGGCGCTTGCAACGCAGGCCATTCCCGCACAGAACTGCGGAATGAAAACATCAATACTCCTGACCGCCGCCATTCTCGCTCTGACCGCCTGCGCTCCGCATGATGAAATGTATTCACCGCAAATGCCGGCAACAGACACCGCGTCCTACGCGGCAACGGGATTAACGGCGCTGAGCCTGCCAGAGTTGGTTGAGCAGTTGGACGCAGGAACGACCACAGCCGCCGAATTGACGCAAGCTTACTTGGACAGGATCGAAGCGGTCGATAGGAACGGCCCGCGGCTCCAAGCTGTCCTCGCGCTCAACCCCGATGCGATGGCGCAAGCCGAGGCGTCCGATGCACGCCGTGCGGCGGGCGAAACATTGGGGCCGCTCGACGGTATCCCGATCCTGTTGAAAGACAATATCGAAACACTCGACCCCATCGCGACAACGGCGGGCGCGATTGCGCTGAAAGATAATATCACGGGCCGCGACAGCCCGTTGGTCACGGGCCTTCGCGCGCAAGGCGCGGTGATCCTCGGTAAGACCAATCTATCGCAATGGGCGAATTTCCGCTCAGGGGATTCCATCTCTGGTTGGTCCGCGATGGGCGGTCAGGTACGCAATCCGCACATGCTCGACCGCAGCCCGTGCGGGTCTTCGTCCGGTTCCGGCGCAGCAATAGCGGCGGGCCTCACGGCGGGCGCAGTCGGCACGGAAACCAATGGCTCCATCATTTGCCCATCCAACGTCAATGGCATTGTCGGGTTCAAACCCACCGTTGGCGTGGTCAGCCAAGACTATATTGTCCCGATCAGCTCAACCCAAGACACAGCCGGACCGATGACGAAAACTGTGCGCGGCGCGGCGCTCATGATGGATGCTATGAGCACCGATGGGAGTTCGGGTTACGCCGCCGCGCTCGATGCCAACAGTTTGCAAGGGCGGCGCGTTGGCGTGCTCCGCTTTGCTCAAGGCAGTGACCAAGTGGCGTCCCGCTTCAATGTGGGATTGGCGGCGATGGAAGCCGCTGGCGCGGAATTGGTCGAAATCGAAAGCTGGGAGCGCGAAGCCGACAATTACGGACGCGACTCTTTCGCCGTGTTGCAGTGGGAATTTAAGGCGACTCTCAATGACTATCTCGCGAACAGCCCCGCAAACATCCCTGTTCGGTCACTGGAAGAGTTGATTGCGTTTAACCTCGCGGAACCCCGTGAAATGGCGCTGTTCGATCAAAGCATTTTTGAGAGTTCAAACGCGCGCAGCGATCTTGATGATCCGGACTATATCGCTGCGAAAACCGACATTGTGCGCTCGGCAGGTGAACGCGGGATTGAGGCGCTCATGGCGGATTACGGCGTCGATATGCTCGTCAGCCCCTCTGGCCCGCTCAGCTCCCGCGTGGATCCGATCAATGGCGATACATGGCCCGACTGGGCCGGAGCCGGCAACCTCGCCGCCGTCGCGGGCTATCCGCATATTTCCGTGCCCATGGGCGCAGTCCACGGCGTCCCTCTCGGCTTCTCGATCATGGCAGGGCGAGGCCAAGACGCCGCCGTGCTCAGCTATGGCTACGCACTAGAACAAGCGACGATGGCTCGGGTTGAGCCGGGGTATCTGCGCGATGCATATGATGTGGACGCGGTGCGGGCGGCGTTGGAGGTTGCGCGGTAAGTATGTTGTTTATAGGCTCTCAATCAAATTCCTCAAATCATCATCGCCAGAATAACCTTGCATAAAATGCCAAGACGTAAAAATGCACCATAGAGAAGCGCAAAGCGACTTCACGGAATCATAATCGTCAGACGTACTCTGAATAATCCTTAGGTGTCGTGCTAAATTTTCTAACGAAACCCTGTCGCTATCCGAGTAAATATCGACTCGATCACTTTGGCGTTTTATTTCCTCGCGGAACTCCTCAAGGTGGCAATTTATAAGCTTTAGATAATATTCGTTTAATCCGTTTACCACATCATACCAATAGTGGTGTTGTGGTGTTTTATCAGTTTTGAATGCTACTCTAAAATTATTGACATCAAGTAGATCGTCATGATTGCTGTCTTGAGGGTAGCCTGAAACGACTATGAATATGTCAATACATGCTAATTTAAATTGCTTGAAGGATCTTTTCAAAGATCTTCTGCTTGCCGCTTGAGCTTTTAGGTTGGGATATCGAGATAATAAATAAAAGAGCACTATTGTAAGCAGAGCGCTTGAGCTCAGTGTGAAGGTCATTGAGTTCCAAAACTCATGATTGTCAGATGCGAAATGTATTCCCTTAATTTCGGAAAGCCATTCTCTAACAGGTGATTTTGGAGCTGATAAAGCTGCAAATAATAAAGCAATTAGAGAAAGTAAAAAATTCACCCAGTCAAATGTGCATAACTTTATCGAAGAATTTTTGAACACTATCACAAAATAAACTTCGACAAATCCTGATCCTTCGCCAGCTCGCCCACCGTTCCGCGAACATACTCCGCGTCAATTTCCACCGTCTCGCCATCGCGGTCAGTCGCGGTAAAGCTAATCTCATCGAGTAGGCGTTCCATGACCGTGTGGAGCCGTCGTGCGCCGATGTTTTCGATGCTGCCGTTTACTTGCGCGCTAATTTTGGCGATCTCGGCGATGGCGTCTTCACTAAAGTTCAGCGTCACGCCTTCGGTCGCCATCAGGGCGGTATATTGTTTGATGAGGGAGGCTTCGGGTTCTGTCAGGATGCGAACGAAGTCTTCTTCCGTGAGGGCGCGAAGCTCGACACGGATCGGCAGGCGGCCTTGAAGTTCGGGCAGTAGGTCGGACGGTTTCGCGACGTGGAACGCGCCGCTGCTAATAAACAGAATATGATCGGTTTTGACGGGGCCATATTTGGTGGACACGGTCGTGCCTTCGATGAGCGGGAGCAGGTCGCGCTGCACGCCTTCGCGGGACACATCGCCGCCGCGCGCGTCGGACCGTGTCGTGATTTTATCGATTTCATCAAGGAAGACGATGCCGTCTTCTTGCGTCAATTCCACCGCTTCGCGTTTAATCGCATCCTCATCGACCAGCTTGTCGGCTTCTTCGGACAAGAGCGGCGCATAGGCGTCGCGGACTTTCAGAGTCACGCTTTTAGTCTTGCCCATTTTACCGAACATGGCGGACAGATCAATCATACCCATCCCGCCGCCGCCCGGTTGGCCGGGGATTTCCATCGATTGGAAGGGGGAGGCGGAATCAGAGAGTTCGAGATCGACTTCTGTATCGTCCAACTCGCCAGAGCGTAGCTTACGGCGGAAGCTTTCGCGCGTCCCGTCGCGGGCGCTGTCACCGGCTAGCGCATCGATGATCCGGTTTTCGGCAGCGGCTTCCGCTTGCGCAGTGACCAATTCGCGTTTTTCGTCGCGGAGCAAGGTGAGCGCGGCTTCGACGAGGTCGCGGATGATCTGCTCCACATCGCGGCCGACATAGCCAACTTCGGTGAATTTGGTGGCCTCGACTTTCAGAAAGGGCGCACGCGCCAGCTTGGCAAGACGGCGGCTGATTTCTGTTTTCCCGACGCCTGTCGGGCCGATCATCAGGATGTTTTTCGGAGTCACTTCGGCGCGCAGGGTCGCGTCCAACTGCTTGCGCCGCCAGCGATTGCGCAGGGCAATGGCAACGGCGCGCTTGGCATCGCCTTGGGCGACGATGTGGCGGTCGAGTTCCGACACGATTTCGCGCGGAGTAAAGGCAGAAGTGTTATCAGTCATACGCCGAATGTGGGGTCAGCCGCGCGCCGATCAAGTCTGCGGCGCTGTTTCCAGCGGCACATAAGGCGGCGGGAACACCCGCCATTGCGGCAAGACGCGGATCAACTGATTACGCACCGGATGCCACGCAACGCCCAGCAGCACGATGGCTGCGCCGAGTATGACTAATGTGATCGCTAGCGTGGAACCAATATCAGCATCTGTCTGTTGGATCAAAAATCCAATCGCAAGACCCGCGTAACCAAGGGACGACACAATCAATGCGCGGCGATTAATGGCGAGCCCCATGACGGTAATGACGAGCGTTGCGACAAGGATGATGGCCGCGTCAGTTTGCGAAAACTCCACAGCGGGCAAGATATTGAGCACCATATCCGTCTTGCCTAAAACAGCGAGGCCGACAAGACCGTGAATGATCAGCGGTGCGGAGAGGAGATGCAGCCAGAATGCATTATCGGCAAAGCGCGTCCGGCGGTGCGTATCTTGAATATCGTACAGCAGAGCCACCGTGAATATGGTGAGACCCGATAAGATGAGTGCGAAGCCAAATTGGCTGTACTGCATATCCGGCATGATTTTCGCTAATAGCGTAAACAGCAAAGACAGTAATGAAATCGCGATCAGCGCGATGCAAAAGGGCAGGCGGATACGGGCATAAAAGGCCGCCATCGTGGCCACTGCAATCAGGGCCGCAGTGACGCCGTTCATGAAGCCAAGGCTGCTCAACCCCGTTTGAACATAGACTAGAAATACAAACGCCGTAATTAATGTCGGGAAATGGGCGCGCTTATGCCGTCCAAAATATTCCGCGAGCGCGTAAGCGCCCGCCGCGGCCAACAGAAAAATTGGACCTCCGCCCAATAATGCGACGACCGCGCTGACGCCAAGCGCCAATAAAAACAAACCCACACCGATAAAGACATCACCGAAGCTCCGGAGGAACCGCAAGTTATCCTCGTTGCCAATGACGGCGTCAGACGGGGCTGCGGGTGCTTTCGGCGACGCAGTAGGTTCGGCCGCCACCAACTCAGCCCGCATGGCCTTCGCTTGTTTCGGCGAAAGAATGTCTGCGGCTTCAGCAGCGTCAATTTGCGCGGCGGTCATACGAGTGGTCATTGTCATTGTTTGACTGTGACGGGCCAGAGAGGAATCTGCAAGTCATCGGGTAAAATGGAAAGTACGCTTGACATGTAAAGTGTGCTTGTCTAAGTCAAGCTAACTTGACAAATATGAAGGCCTAAAATGAAACAATTTATCGAATTTACGGCGATTGTGGGCGTGGCTCTATCCGCCAGCAGTTGTACCGGATCGTCGCCTGAGTCATCATCCGAGCCGTCTTTGGAAAGAGTAGAGGTCATCCCTGACGTGACATCTGCATATCAACAGGGGTGGTTATCGGTCCGTACGATTGGAACAGGTCCGGACGTTATTTTGCTGCCGGGTTTGGCCAGCCCAGGGCAGGTTTGGGACGGAACGGTTGAGGCCCTAAAAGACCAATATCGATTTCATATTGCGGATGTCGCCGGATTCGCTGGGCAGCCCGTGGCGAGTCCTCGCGCAGCAATTGTTGAGGGTTTGTCGGATGATGTGGCCGATTATATTGCGGCGCAAAATCTCGATCACCCAACCGTCGTTGGACATTCGATGGGGGGATTTACATCTCTGCACATCGCGCGAGATCATGGCGAGACTGTCAGCAGCGTCATTAGCGTCGATAGCCTGCCATTCTACCCTCTGATTTTTAATCCTAATGCGACGGTGGAGACATCCAGACCAATGGCCAATCAAATGGTTGCGCAGATGAGAGCGATGCCGAAACCCGACTATGACGCTGCGCAAGCGCGGAGTGCGATGATTTTGACCAAGGGTTCTGATGCGCAAGCGCGGATCGCGAAGTGGGGTGCTGCATCAGATCGAGAGAGTGTCTTGGCGGCCATGTCCGAAATTATGACCACGGATATACGCCCAGATCTGTCAGGCATTACTGTGCCTATGACCGTTATCTATGCGCATGATCCACTCATGGGCATCCCAAGCGGCACAATGGATGGCCTCTATGCCAAGGCTTACGAGTCGACAGCCCAACTGACGCTCGAACGCATCGATGGAAGTTTCCACTTCATTATGGATGATCAGCCCGATGCTTTTGTGGCGGCCTTGTCCTCTGCACTGGCCAAAAACACCACTGACTAATCGACGTAAACTTAAAGGATATTTCAATGTCACAAACAACTATTCGAAAACGCTATAGACGCAACGTATTGGGCGCGGGGGCCGGCTATATTGGCGCGGTCGCGGGCGTGTCGACGCAGCTGGATGGGGGTGACCCTATTACTGCACTCAATGTGGGCCTCGCGCTTTTGCCAGGCCTATTCATTCTGGGCATGGTTTACGCCATGTGGGTCTATATTCGCGATGTTGATGAGGCCGCGCGGCATTTCATGGTCAACGCCATGATGAGCGCGCTATTCGTGACGCTTGCCCTGTCCGGCGTTTGGGGCTTGGCGGAGTTGTTCCTTGATGATCTCTCAAAATTGCCTGTGTTTTTTGTCTTCCCAATCGTGATGGGCATGTTCGGTGTGTTCACAGCCTTTGGCCCAGCCCGGACAATGGGCTGTGCATAATCGGCTCAAGGAATTGCGCGCCGAACACGGCTGGTCACAGGCGGCGCTGGGGGATCAGCTGGATATTTCGCGGCAAAGCGTGAACGCGATTGAAACAGGGCGTTATGATCCGTCTCTGCCACTGGCGTTTAAAATCGCGCGGCTGTTCGGAGAACCGATAGAGTCCATTTTTGATGATGGCGATGCGGTGGTTAAGGCCGCTGGATAGCCGGCTTTATCCCGCTTCTGCTGAACGGCGCGAAGGCTTTACCCGTCGCGCCGTTCATCCTAACCGCGCCATATGAGCGCTCTTGATCATCTTCCAGTCATTATTGGTGCCGGACAGGACAGCCGTACGGTTCCTGATGATTTGAACACAGCCTTTGGGCCTGTCGAATTAGCAGGTGAGGCCCTGAACCGCGCATTCAAAGACGCCGGCATTGCCCCGCTAGACGTGGATGTCTGTTTCGGCGTTCGTTTGTTCGGTGATAGCGGTCCGGCGTTCCCCAACCCTTTTGGGTCTTCCAATAATGTTCCCGCAAGCATCTGCGCGCGGGCAGGCGTTAGCGCAGGGCGATATACGTATGACCATGTTGGTGGACAAACACCGCAAACACTTGTCGCCGAAGCCGCGCAGCTCTTGATGAACGGGACCGCTGAAACGGTCGCCATTGTCGGCGCGGAAGCCATTGCCAATATCAAAGCAGCGGGCCGCGCCGGTGCAAAACCCGATTGGACAGAGCTGCGCGAAGAGCCGCTTGATGATCGCGGGGCATATGGCCCCGGCGGGTTCATGGTGCATATGCAAGCCATCGCCCACCGTATCGCTGCGCCGGTTTATTATTACGGCCTGATGGAATGCGCGCGCCGCGCGGCCTTGGGTGAAACCAAAAAGATTTACCGCGAACGGATGGCCGATATTTGGGGCGAGTTTTCAAAGGTCGCAGCGAACAATGAATACGCAGCGGTCCGGACCGCTTTGTCAGGCGCTGATATCGTCACGCCTAGCCCTAAAAACCCAATGATCGCCTCACCCTACACCAAGGCGATGGTGGCGCGCGACGGCGTCAATCAGGGGGCGGCCATCATTATGACGACCTATGGCAAAGCCAAGCAAATGGGTGTTCGCGATGTCACGTTCCTGCACGGTCATGATAGCTGCACCGAGCCATCACCCATCGAGCGCGCGAACCTCCACCGCGCCGAAGCACAGAAGCGCGTGTTAGAGAGCACAGGCCGCGATGCAGACATGTATGATCTTTACTCCTGTTTCCCAATTGTACCGCTGGAGGCCAAACGAATTTTGGGTCTTGGCGGCACAGTGCCGCTGACATTGACGGGCGGGCTGCCGTTCTTTGGCGGCCCCGGAAATAATTACTCGCTGCACGGTATCGCCGAAGCGCACGCCCGCGTTCGCGGAACGGAAAAAACGGCTGTGGTCTATGCGAATGGCGGCCTCGCCTCGAAACATGCGGTTGGGCGATATTCTGGCGTCGCTCCCGACGCGGTCAAATTGCTGAAGAGTCCGAGTCCAGAGCCGACTAAAACCGTCGAAACGGCGGCCAATCCATCCGGAACAATAATCGCCTACACGGTTGAATACCGACGGGGAGAGCCGACGGGGGTTGTTATTATGGCGGAGACAGATGTTGGCGCGCGCTTCTATGCGCGCGGCGGGATTGAGATGGCTGGAACCTTTATTCAAGGTGATCCGGTCGGGCAGGCCATTCGAACTGTAACGCAGTCCGGACAGAATATGCTAACTGGCATTTAACCTGCATAGATTAAGCCGTGATCATGATGAAATCGGCTCTTATATTTGCGTCCTTCGCTTTGCTGGTCGGGTGCGGCAGTATGCCGGATTATACGCCCTATACGTCGCACCCGCCTCAATCGTCGATGACGGCGTCTAGGTCCGGTGCGCCAGCCCGTATGCCGCATTATATTACGCAAACATCACCGAATACATCACAGACGACGCCCATTTCCGGTCGGGGTCATAATTTGAATCAATCGCCTCTGCTAACAGACCGCGTGACTTATTCGCAAAAAGATCCACGTTGGGGCGGCGATACACTGGGCCGCAATGGCGGGAGCCTCGCACGCGAAGGTTGCGTGCTGACATCGGCAGCGATGGCGATGACAAATTCCGGTTACCCGATTGACCCTGGTGAGCTCAACCGACGTTTGACGGCATCTGATAATTTGACATCATCCGGATTGCTGAAATGGAAAGGCATTGCGGACGTGTCCGGCGGCGCGGTCAAAGCGACCTTTTATGACACAGTCAGTGAGCCGTTGATCCAATCCTGCCTTGTCAAAGGCGATTACCCGTTGGTGCGTTTCTACCTACCCAATGGCCGGTCCCACTGGGCGATGATTTTGGGACGTACGGATCAAGGTTACCATATGCGTGACCCGCTGCGCGCGTCTAATTCGCCGTTGATTTTTCCGCGCGATAGCTCCGCGTTCAAATCCTTGCGGTGTATCGGCCGCAGCTGAGACTTTGATTAGTCTAGCAAGACGCGTTTGAGGAGCTTCCCGCTCTCTGTTCGCGGTAATGTTTGGACAATCTCTATCTCGCGCGGGACTTTTACGTGGCTCATCCGCGCACGGGCAAACTCGATGAGCTCACCGTCTAATCCCTCAGTTGAGGCTCCGGCTATCGTTTGAACGAACGCTTTCACGCGTTCTCCCATTTCCTCGCACGGCACACCCAACACGGCTGCGTCCAAGACAGATGGATGTTCCAGCAGGATGTTTTCTGTCTCCTGCGGATAAATATTCACGCCGCCGGAAATAACCATGTTTGCTTTGCGGTCGGTCAGGAACACATAGCCGTCCGCATTCATGTGGCCAATGTCGCCTAAGGTAGACCACCCTTCACGCGTCGCGTGATAAGCGCTTTTCGTTTTGGCGGCATCGCCGTGATATTCAAATTTGCTTTGGCCTTCAAAATATACGCTACCAGTTTCATCAGGGCCTAAAACCTCGCCAGTTTCTTCATCGCAAATTCGAACGGTGCCATAGACCGCACGTCCGACGGATCCCGGATTGGCAAGCCACTCTGCAGTCGTCAGGTAAGTTAACCCGTTCCCTTCTGAGCCTGCATAATATTCAGATATGATCGGGCCAAGCCATTCGATCATCTGATGCTTGACCGGCACAGGGCAGGGAGCCGCCGCATGGAAAACAACCTCAAGCGAACTTAAATCATATCGATGACGTAAGTCTTTGGGTTGCTTGAGCAAGCGGACAAACATCGTAGGAACAACTTGCGTATGGGTAATCGCATGCGCCTCAATGTTCCTCAGAAACACCTCCTCACGGAACTTATCCATGACAAACACATGCCCGCCTAGCCGTAATACACCGAGGCAATATGCGAGCGGGGCGGCGTGATAGAGCGGGGCTGGTGATAAATAACGGGTTTTGCCTGAAAATCCAAACAATGCCGCGATGAGCGACACAAAGGGGCTAGGTGTCTCGACCGCGTCATCGGGCAAGGTGACTTTGACGCCTTTGGGCCGCCCTGTCGTACCCGAACTGTAAAGCATGTGAGAGCCTGCGCTTTCATCCGCAATCGGAGTTTCCGGAAAATCCGCCGCGAACGCATCGAAGTCAGGGAGGCCATCCATAACGAAATCGGACCAGTAAATCATTCCGTCCAAGCGCCCGTCTTTTTGCAAGGCGGCAACGACATCGCGTGACTGCCCAACAGCACCGTCGGTAATCAGCAATTTAGACCCAGAATCGCGAATGATATAGTCCGTCTCGTCATAGGATAGATGCGTTGCGACGGGACAAATCAGCAGGCCTGCGCGTTGTGCCGCCCAGTAGATCGGAATGAAAGACAGGCTGTTTTTCTTCCAAACAGCGAAGCGGTCTCCTCTATTGAGGCCCAGCGCCCGCAGGGCGTGAGCATAACGATTGGCGAGCGCCTCTAATTCTTTGAATGTTAGGCTTGCTGTTACGGCCGCATTGGCATCCAGAATCGATAAAGCCGGGGCGTCCGGCGTGTCTCTCGCAAACTGTCTCGGATGCATACTGGTCTCCCCTTACGCGTGGTGTGCCGTGTCAGTCTGTATGCGGCAAGTAGGAGGTTCTCTCATCAGGAATGTGGACAGTTTTATGGGTTTTGAAAATAAAGTTCTTGATTTGTTCTGGTTGTTCTGATTGCTTAGGGGGGATCAGACACAACGGTTTTTCATGGAGGCTTACATGGTTGCGCGTATCAGCACAGTTGCCTTCGAAGGGTCTGATGCCCGCCGCGTTGATGTGCAAGTTCAAGTCGCGTCTGCAGGCCGACAGCATTTTGCGATTGTCGGTTTGGCGGACAAAGCCGTGGCCGAAAGCCGCGAGCGTGTGGTGTCTGCCTTTTCGTCCCTAGGCCTGTCGCTCCACGGCAAGCGCGTGACCGTGAACCTCGCGCCGGCTGATTTGCCCAAAGAAGGCGCGCATTATGATTTACCTATCGCTCTGGGTTTGATGGGCGCGCTGGGCATTGTTCCGGCAGAAGAGCTGGACGGTTTTGCCGCGATTGGCGAACTGGCGCTTGATGGAACATTGGCAGCCGTCCCCGGCGCGCTGCCTGCCGCGGTCATGGCGAATGCGCATGATCTCGGACTTATCTGCCCTGAGCCCAATGGGGCAGAAGCGGCGTGGGCAGGGGACCTTCCTCTGCTCGCGCCGCGTACGCTCATCGGGCTCATCAATCATTTCAAAGGCACGCAAGTGCTGGCCCGTCCAGAGCCGGGTATGTTGCTTGATCGGACTGACGATGGTCCGGATTTACGTGATGTGCGCGGTCAGGAAAGCGCGAAACGGGCGCTCGAAGTCTGCGCTGCAGGGGGGCATAATCTCTTGATGGTCGGGCCTCCGGGGTCTGGCAAATCTATGTTGGCGGAACGGCTACCGGGGCTTTTGCCGCCTTTAGGCGCGCGGGAGTTGCTCGATGTTTCCATGATTCATTCCGTCGCGGGATTGTTGGAACGCGGAAAACTGACCCGTGCGCGCCCGTTCCGCTCACCGCATCACTCGGCATCTATGGCCGCGCTAGTGGGCGGCGGGGCGAAAGCGCGTCCGGGCGAGGCATCCCTCGCGCATCGAGGCGTTTTGTTTTTGGATGAATTGCCGGAGTTTACACCGCAGGTCTTAGATAGTTTGCGGCAACCGTTGGAGACGGGGAAAATCGCCGTGGCACGGGCCAATGCGCATATTACTTATCCAGCGCGCTTTCAGCTTGTCGCGGCGATGAACCCGTGCCGCTGCGGCACGGCAGGCGCGGACGGAATTGCGTGTCGCCGCGGGGCGCGCTGCGCCGCAGATTACCAAGCGCGGGTTTCGGGTCCATTCATGGACCGGATTGATATTCAGATTGATGTTCCGGCAGTGACACCCGCTGATTTAGCATTGCCCCCTGCCGCTGAAGGTACGGCGGAGGTTGCCGCGCGGGTTGCCATGGCGCGGGCCATTCAAATAGACCGAAATGCGGGTATGACCAATGCTGAGCTACCGCAAAATAGGCTCGATCACGTGGCTGAGCCGGATGCGGACGGGCGTCGTTTGTTGATACAAGCCGCAGAAAAACTGGGGCTCACAGCGCGCGGTTATCACCGCACTTTGCGGGTGGCGCGAACATTGGCCGACTTGGCAGGGTCTGAGCGTGTGCATCGCCTACATATTGCGGAGGCTTTGTCGCATCGCCGTGTTCGTCCTGAAATCGGCGGCAATCAACCTGTGAGCCAACGGACCGCGCGCAACCCTTTCTACCGCTAGTCATATGTCAACCGACCGAATGGGCGGTGCTATCCAACGCAGTTTCATAACCGTAACCCGCAGTTTTTTTCTTTCGGTAAGACGAAATTAAGGATGTTTCGTCACTTGGGGAAAACAGGCCATGTCTATGACTGCCGACATGGGCTGTATGAGGAGCGTGATGACCCGATCGCCGGACGATATTTTTGCGGCCCAATTTTGGGCATGGCCTGATCCCGCGCTAAAGCGCGACGCCCATGGTCGTGTGATTTTCATTAATGCGGCGTTCTTACAAATGTTTGGCGGCAGTGTTGAGGCTTGGCAAGGTCAGGTCATTCAAGGCTGGTCTGCCCCGCAACCGGGCCCGCAACCTTATCGATTCGAAATCCGGACACCAGCCGCTGAAGGCTACGCAGAGCAAGTCTATGATTGGCTCGAAACTTGTGGCCCTGATGGCAGTGGTTTTGCTCTTGCGCGCAATGTCACAGATTTTGTTCAAGCCCAACAATCTGCGCCCGCGCCAGCACCCGTTGAGCAACCTGCGCAGACGGTTCAAAATAATGCCGCCGAAACACCCCCCGTTGCAACGCCGCAATCGGCTCCTCCTGCAGCGCCCGCGCTAGACCCGGCTAGCTATGTTGCAACAGCCAGCGCCGCTCCTGACCCTGTTATCGCAGCTCCTGCTGCCCAAGCGCCTGTCGATGATATTGTTGCGGCCCCGTCGCAACCCGCGCCAGAGCCTGTTTCGCAAGCCATAGAAGTAGCGCAGCCGTCTGCAAGCCTCCATGAGATGAACCCGCACGAAATGGCGACCCCAGCAGTGCCAGCGGCAGCCCACGAAGAACCGGAACGTGACTTCCAACGCCGGGCTTTGCCGCTCGAAAATGATGATGCTGTCTTAGGAAATAATTGGCGGGATGCTGTGATTGCAAAGGCGATTGGCGGGAATGAAGAGACTGACCCAATTCTACAGGATGTGGGTCCAACGGATAACTCTGACACGATCAAAATTTTACTGGCCGAAGATAATGCCATCAATGCCTTGCTGACACGGACGTTATTGGAAGCTGACGGGCACAGTGTCGAAACAGCTGAGGACGGCGTCTTGGCCGTTGAAGCCATGAAGACGCAAGATTTTGATATGATTTTCATGGATATGCGTATGCCGAATATGGATGGGCTGGAAGCTACTCGAAAAATCCGCGCCATGCCAAATGTGTCCAAGGACCTCCCTATTATTGCCTTGACGGCAAATGCTTTCGACGATGACCGCAATGCATGTTTCGATTCAGGCATGAATGACTTCATGACCAAACCTGTGAGCGCCGAAGAGCTGTCTGAAATGGTGGTTCGTTGGACGGCCCAAAAAGAGCAACGCCTCGCAGGTTAGAGTTTGTTGCGATTTTGCTCTGAGCGGCTGACACGCATCCATTCTATAAAGGCCAAGACGCTCGCGATGGCTCCAAAGCCAGCACACAATATAAAGGCACGTGCGAACCCGTCATCTTCAATAATGGCTCCAATCGTGGGTCTGCCGAGCACGCCCAGTAGCATCACCAAACTGACTAATAATGCATATTGGACGGTTGCGTAGCGTTTGCTGACGATGGACGATAAATAAGCAATCGAGGCTGCGCTGGCGAGGCCAACAGCGATATTCTCAAGGGCGATAACGCTGGTTAAGCGCGCCATTCGAATATCCATCCCGAAAATTTCGAACAGATGATCGATCTGAAGTGCCGTTAAAACAGGGTCGGTAAAGCGCGCGCCCATGGCCAAGTCGGCAAACAGTAAGTTTGTTGCAGCCGCAAAAACAGCGCCAACAAAGAAAACGGGCATACGCCCAAACCGCAACATGGCCAGACCTCCCAAAGCGATTCCCGCAATGGTCGCGAACACGCCCATCAATTTTGACGCAAAGCCAACCTCTGTAAGTGTGTGACCTAAGGCTCCATAATTTTCGCCCAAGTAGAATGGGTAGGCAAATCCCCCCCAGATTAAATCAGTAAAGCGGTAAGAGAGAACGACAGCCAAAACCAACAGCGTGGCCCAGCGCAAGCGGACCACTAAATCCATCATCGGTTCGATAATGGCCGCGAACAAGATCGCCAAGACGGCGGGTTGTTGTTGATAGGCATGATTAGTGTCGTCTTTCTGCCCCAGCCAAACAAGGACTGCAGACGCGATACCAAGCCAGATTACGGTGAGACCGACAACCCAAGGGCCTTGATACCGAATGAATTCTCGGGCGTTATGGTTTTCCGGGTCTGTCAGGGCCCCGAACATGAAGTCGCCAATCAACCAAAACCCAACGGCCCAACCGGTTAAAACAAGCAAGGTTCCAATTGATTTTTGTGACCCGCTTAATCCTGCTGATACGCCGATCACACTTGCGCCTGAGGACGTGTCAACTTCGGTTGGCTTCGCCAATAAAATACCAATGCCCGTTAAAGCTAACAGGGCCGTGCCGCAAAGGAATGTGGGTTTCCAGCCAATATGATCTGCCAAAATTAAGGCAATGAACCCGCCGAGCAAGGATGCGCTGCGGTAGCCAAATTGTTCAACGGTGGAGAGGATATCAAGGTGCGTGTCGTCGCGGGCCACTTCGATACGCCACGCGGCCAAGACAATATCGAAACTGGCGGACGCGACGGCTATGCCAACGGATAAAGCGCCGATGCGGCCTAAGCCCTCAGGTGGATTGGAGAGCGAAAGCGCGAAAAACCCAGCCACACCGAAAGCGAGAAAGATCGCCATCCATGCGCGTCTCGGTCCGAGTTTCAGCCCGAAAGGCGTGCGCCGACTTTGCAAGGCGGCAGCCCACATGAATTTAAAGGAATAAGCCAGTAAGGCCCATGACAAAAGTCCGATTGCAACAGGTTTGACGCCAACAGTAGTCAACCACGCATTCAATGTTCCGCCGACCGCGACATAGGGTAAGCCGGATGCGATGCCGAGAATCAGCATCGCCAGAACTTGTCGATCTCGTAGCGCGGCTTTCAGAGCCGTCGATGTTTTTGGTTTTTCGGGCATTTTGGTCTGGTCGGTCACACATCCGCCATAGGTGAAAGGGCTATGTCCGCCAAGTAGATTGGATAAACACATTCAAATCACGACAGACAGGTTGTACGGGCTTGCACCCTATCCGGGATTCCGACAGGTTATTTCACTATGAGTAACCGTGCGGCCAAACCCTCAAAACCAACACCCATGATGGTGCAATATTTGGGTATCAAGGCCGATGTCGGGCCAGATGCTTTGCTGTTCTACCGGATGGGTGATTTTTATGAGCTGTTTTTCGATGATGCAGTGAAAGCCGCGGCGACGCTGGACATTGCTCTGACGAAACGCGGAACGCATGCGGGCGAGCCCATCCCGATGTGCGGCGTTCCGGTTCATGCGAGCGAAGCCTATCTCGCGCGTCTGATCAAAGCCGGTTTCCGCGTGGCGGTTTGCGAGCAAACAGAAAACCCGGCGGAAGCCAAGACACGCGGCGCTAAATCGGTTGTGCGCCGCGAAGTGGTACGCCTAGTGACGCCCGGAACGCTGTCTGAGGACACATTGCTGGATGCGCGGGACGCGAATATTCTAGCTGCAATTGTCACAGGCCTTAGTGGGGACGCGGCGCTGGCTTGGGCGGATGTGTCGGATGGTAGTTTTCATACTTGCGCTCTGTCGCCGGATGATTTGCTCGCCGAAGTGATGGCCCTGCGTCCATCGGAATTGCTGATCCCTGAAACGTTCTATACGCAGTGGGCGGATCACGGGCTGACGCTGACGCCGCTTGCGCCGACAAAGTTTGATCGCCGTGCGGCGGAGCGATTGCTCGGCGATCGTTATGATGTGGCGTCGCTTGATGGATTTGGCGATTTTTCGCCCGAAGAAATCCGCGCGGCGGGGGCGCTGATTGATTATATCGAACTCACCCAGGCGGGAGACCGCGTGGCATTGGCATCACCGCGCAGGACCATGCGGTCAGGTTGGCTGTCAATCGATAGTGCGACCCGCGCGAGCCTCGAAATTGATCGCACGATGCAAGGCAAACGCAAGGGAAGCCTCCTGTCCGTCATTGACCGCACGGTCACAGGGCCGGGCGCACGGCTGCTTGCGGCGCGGTTGTCACGGCCATTGATGGATGTGACAGCGATCCGATCGCGCTTGGAGGCTGTATCGCAATTGCATGATGAAACAGAGTGGCGCGCGGAAGTGCTTTCGCAATTGAAAGCCACAGGAGATGCGGCGCGTGGCTTGTCACGGTTGCAGCTCGGACGCGGCGGTCCGCGTGACTTGGTCACGATCCGCGCCGCCATAGCCGCTGGAGAAGCGATCAATGCGGATTTGGCGAAGCGCCCCGTCATCGCGCCCGTGGCTGAGTTAGAAGCTCATTTTCGCGCCTTGTCCCTGTCGGATAAATCAGAGCTGGCGAAGCTGGCGCGGGATTTAACCAAAGCCTTGGCCGAAGACCCCCCGATGCAAGCCCGCGACGGCGGCCTTATTGCAAAAGGTTGGTCGGTCGAGATTGATCGGCTGCGCTCACTCAGAGATGAAACGCGCCGCTCTGTCGCCGCGTTGCAAGGGAAGTATGCCGTCGCGACGGGTGTGACCGCGATTAAAATCAAGCATAATAATGTGCTGGGTTATTTCGTCGAAGTGAGCCCCAAACATGCTGATACAATGTTGGGCCGCGATGATTTCATTCATCGGCAGACGCTCGTGTCTGGCGTTCGGTTTACAACGACAGAGCTGTCCGAACTGGACCGCGAAATTTCCGGCGCTGCGGATAAGGTGCAAGGGTTGGAACTCGCAGAATTTGAACGATTTCGAGACCAAGTCTCAGAACTGGCAACGCCAATCCGCAATATTGCGAACGCGCTGGCCGCGTTGGATGTCTATGCGGGCTTGGCCCTTTGGGCGCTGGAAAGCGGCGCGACTAAACCCGTGATTGATGATAGTGTTGCACTCGAAATTGATGCGGGTCGCCACCCTGTTGTTGAAGCGGCTCTGGCGCGTCAATCCGCGACACGGTTCACGCCCAATGACACGCGCCTGGACGGCGACGGGAATGATTGCCCGCGTCTCGCGCTGATCACAGGCCCCAATATGGCCGGTAAATCGACCTATTTACGCCAAACCGCGTTGATAGTTTTGTTGGCGCAGGCCGGATCTTTCGTTCCTGCGCGGCGCGCGCGCATAGGGCTTGTTGACCGTTTATTTAGCCGTGTCGGGGCGTCCGATGATCTATCGCGGGGGCGGTCTACATTTATGGTTGAAATGATTGAAACTGCCGCCATTTTGAACCAATCAACGGCGCGTAGCTTTGTGATATTGGACGAAATCGGACGCGGTACGGCGACCTTTGACGGCTTGTCGATTGCATGGGCGGCTGTTGAGCATTTGCACGCGATCAATAAAAGCCGCGCCTTGTTCGCGACTCATTATCACGAGTTGACCGAGCTTGTGTCCTCACTCGATGGTGCAAAAAACCTGTCGTTGCGCGCACGCGAACATGACGGCGAATTGATCTTTCTGCATGACGTCAAAGAAGGCGCGGCAGATCGATCTTACGGGATTCAAGTCGCAAAACTCGCGGGACTTCCGCCCGCGGCAGTTGCCCGCGCGAAATCAGTGCTGGAACGGTTGGAAGCCGAAGGCACAGACCTCGGTATCGCTGACCTCCCGCTCTTCACGGCAACGCCGACAGTCCATGTTCAGCAACCGAGCGCCGTTGAAGATGCGCTCAAAGCTGTTATTCCAGACATACTCAGCCCTCGTGACGCTCTCGACCTGATCTACGCGTTGAAAGACAAACTTTAAATGGCCCGCAAAATACTGTCTATTCCCGACCGCACCAAAGCGCCTGCGACTGACATTGACGGTGCGTTATTACGAGAGAAACTGACCGCAGCGGCTGAAACTGGCAAAGGCCGCGCCGATGCTTTGCCAATACTTTCCGCCGCTTTGTCAGAGGGGATGGATTTGGCGCGAAAACGCTTCCAACACGGCCGTTTGGATGGGCTGGAAACAGCGCGGGTCATTGCGGCGATCCATGATGAAATTGTGATGGCGATCTGGGATTATGCGACTGAGCATGAAGTTCGCGCTGCCAATCCGACCGAAAGCGAACGTATCGCCCTCTGCGCTGTCGGAGGTTATGGCCGGGCTGAGATGGCGCCGTTCTCGGACCTCGATCTATTGTTCCTGACGAACGACAAAAAAATGTCGGCCTATGTCGAGCGGCTAACAGAGTTCGTGCTCTACATGCTCTGGGATTTGGGCCTGAAAGTGGGTCATTCAGTACGTACGGTTGATCAGTCGATTAAGCTCGCGAAGGAAGACCAAACGATCCTGACGTCATTGCTTGATCTGCGTTTTGTGCGCGGAGATGAAATGTTGGCAGCAGAGCTATACACACGGTTTCGCCGCGAAATTACACGCGGGTCCGGGCGCGCTTATATCGCGGGGAAACTTACGGAGCGGGACGAACGGCATGAACGCGAAGGGAACACGCGTTACGTTATCGAACCCAATATCAAAGAAGGCAAAGGTGGCCTGCGGGACCTTCATGTCCTTTATTGGATCACGCGCTTTTTAGATACGGAAGGTCAATTGGTCGACCCACAACAGGCTGACGGTTACGTCGGCATGGGCTTGTTCGACACGCAGGCCGCAACGCGGTTTCGCCGTGCGGCGGATTTCCTGTGGCGCGCGCGGCATAACTTACATTGGATGAGTGGACGCCCGGTTGAATCGCTGTCCTTTGACAAGCAGGTCGAACTTTGCCGCTTAATGGGCCATGCGTCGGGCCCTGTTGAAGTCGCGGTCGAGCGCTTTATGCGAGAATATTTCACCAACGCGAAAGAAGTCGGCGCATTGACCCGAATTGCTTGCGCAAAGTTAGAAGAGCGCCGCGCGATTAAAATCCCCAGTCTTTATAATCTTCTGCCTGGCTCTCGCCGCGATTTGAAGAACCCGAACCTCAAGCTGACGACGGGGCGGTTGAATTTCAAGGATCCGATGGAAATCAAGAACGATCCGAGCGTTATTTTGCAACTGTTCGAGACGGCCGGACGCCGGAATTTGGATGTACATCCGGACGCGCTGTCAGCCATTGATTTTCGGCGCAACCTTATTGATTCAGACTTCCGCCGTGACCCCGGTCATGCTGCGCTATTTTTGCGTCTGTTAGATACGGCGAAAGCACCGGCGGCCACCTTGCGGATTATGAACGAAGCGGGTGTGCTTGGACGATATTTACCGGAATTTGGCGGTATCGTCGCGCGCACGCAATTTAACATGCACCATGCCTACACGGTCGATGAGCATACGCTGCGGCTGGTGGATGAGGCGGATAACCTCATCAAAGGTCGCCATACAGATAATATGCCGACGCCTAGTGAACTCGCGATGGGCCTGACACGGCAGGAGCGCCGTATCCTCATGCTGACGTGCTTGCTCCATGACACAGGCAAGGGGCAGGGCGATCAATGTATTGAAGGTGCGCAATTGGCCCGCCGCGCTTGCCGCCGTTTGGGGCAACCGCGCGAAGTGATAGATACGTCTGCTTGGCTTGTTCGCTCGCATTTAGAAATGAGTGAAACCGCGCAGCGCCGAGATATTTCCGATCCGGAAACAATTGCGACTTTCGCGGCGCTCGTTGGCTCGCAGTCACGCCTGCAACTGCTCTATGTTTTGACCGTTTGCGATATTCGCTCTGTTGGACCGGGCGTGTGGAATGACTGGAAAGGGACTCTGCTGAAGTCGCTCTTTATGGCGACGCGCGATTACTTGGACGGCCATGCTGACTTAGACAGACCGTCTAGGGCGATGTCTTTGCGCGAACAATTACTGGAACTTTTGCCTCTTGATAAAGCGAATAAGGTTGCGCCAGTTTTGGATCGATTGGGCACAAATTACTGGTTGTCCTTCGACATGGCAGATTTTGCGCGACATGCGCGGTTTATTGAAAAAGTGTCTGATGGATCAGGTGATATTATTAACGCGGTACATACGCGGGTGAACCGCCCCCATGACGCGACAGAACTTTGGGTGATGAGCGCTGACCGTAAAGGGCTCTTCGCGGATATTGCGCAAGTCATTGCGTCCTGCGGGGCATCGGTTACGGGCGCGCGGTTGCATACGGGGCCCATTGAGACGGACGGCAAAGCGCAAGTCTTTAATGTATTCTACCTACAAAATGCGGATTTTAAGGCGTTTGGGTCTCGGAATGAAACAGCGCGGAAACTTTTGATACGGCGCGCTGAAGCTATTTTGGGCGATGATGTTCAAATTCCAACCATCCCGACGGCGCTTGGGTCCCGCCGGGCCGAAGCTATCCCAGTGAAACCGATTGTTCGCTTTTCAGACTCCGCTTCAGGAAAAACGACCATCATTGAAGTCGAAGGTCGTGATCGCCCCGGACTTCTGTCGGGAATCGCAGCAGTTCTGCGAGATCATAATCTGGAAGTCCTCTCGGCTCACGTTGAGGGCTTAGGCGAAAAAGCTATCGATGCTTTTTATGTTCGAAGGCAAGGCGAGGATGCGGCTATACCGGATAAGATGCGCCGCCGCGTTCGCGCAGATTTGAAATCAGTGTTGGATGATTCCGCCGAGATGGCGGCCTAAGCATGCGGCTTCTGCGGTCAACGGCAACAATTGCGGGGCTGACGCTTGTTAGCCGCGTGCTCGGCTTGATCCGCGATGTCATGATTGCGCGATATCTGGGCGCAGGCGTGGTCTCAGATGCGTTTTTTACCGCGTTTAAGCTGCCCAATGTGTTCCGGCGAATGTTTGCCGAAGGGGCGTTTAACGCGGCATTTGTCCCGCTTTATGCCAAACGGATTGAGCAGGACGGCGAGAACGCCGCTGACGGATTTGCGAGTGAGGCTGCAGCGGCCCTTATCTCAACTGTCGCCCTCATCGTCATCCTGTTCGAGCTGACGATGCCAATCTCGCTCAATATTATTGGCTATGGTTTGGACCGCGCCGTGAATGAGAATGGGATTTCGCCCTATTACTTAGCGGTCCTCTACGCTTATGTGACCATGCCCTATCTGCTATTTATGTCCGTCACGGCCCTGTTCTCTGGCGTGTTGAACACGCGTAATAAATTTGCGCTCGCAGCAGGGGTGCCGATCTTACTCAACCTGTTTATGATCACTGCGCTGTTTATCACGCCGCGCCTTGGTTTGGGGCAGCGGGATATTGGGTTGGCGTTGACAGCAGCGATTACGTTGTCCGGGGTTATGCAGGCGGCGGCTGTTGTTTGGGGCGCTCGCCGCGCCGGCATGACGCTGCATTTCAAACGTCCACGACTCACGCCTGGGGTTAAACGCCTCATCGTTTTGGGCGTCCCTGGAATCATCAGTGCGGGCATCACGCAAATCAATCTGTTAGTCTCGCATAGTATTGCGGTGTTTCAGGAAAGCGCCGCAAGCTGGCTAACCTATGCGGACCGCCTTTATCAATTACCGCTCGGCATGATTGGGATTGCGATGGGCGTGGCACTATTGCCCGCTTTGTCGCGGTCCTTGCGCGCCGGAGACGACGCGTCCGCCATGAGCACCATGAACCGGGCGATAGAACTATCAATGCTCTTTACTCTGCCTGCGGCAGCGGCTCTCTTCATCGTACCGGACATTTTGATCGCAGGCTTATTTGAACGCGGCGAGTTCACAGCGCAAACGACCGAGCAAGTCGCGAAAGCGCTGAAGTTCTTTGCGTTGGGGCTGCCAGCCTTCGTCCTGCTCAAAGTCCTGACGCCGGCCTTTTTTGCGCGGGAAGACACGCGGACACCGATGATTTGGGCGGGCGTTTCGGCGTTTATCAATGTCACGCTAGGTTATACGCTGTTCCGTGTCATTGGGTTCGAAGGATTGGCGTTTGCGACGTCGGTCGCAGCATGGGCCAATGTTATCGGCCTGACGGTTCTATTGACGCGAAGCCGTCATCTCGTGACAGACAAACGCCTTCGCCAAAGAATACCGCGCATTATGCTCGCGGCTTTGATTATGGGCGCGGCCTTATTCTATCTACGGGGCTATGTCCCCAATCTTGGCGAGACAGGATTTCTAGGCGACGCCATTGCCTTGGTTCTACTGACAGGGGCAGGCGGGCTCGTGTTCGGTCTTGCTGCGGCAGCTCTTCGGGCCTATGGCCTCGCCGACGTAAAAGAGGCGTTTAAACGATCATGAGCTCCAACGACAATTCCTCGAATGACTATAAAGGTCCAGACCGGGTTTTCTCCGGCGTGCAGCCGACAGGCTCACTGCACCTTGGAAACTATCTTGGCGCGCTCAAAAAATTCGCCCAACTGCAACATGATCATGAGTGCCTGTTCTGCATCGTCGATCTGCACGCCATCACCATGCCGCAAGAATATGGCAAGCTGGCCGATCAAACGCGCCATATTGCGGCTGCGTTTTTAGCGGCGGGTGTGCAGCCTGACAAAGCGCTGGTTTACGCGCAATCGGCTGTGCCCGCGCATACAGAGCTGGCGTGGTATTTTAACTGCGTCGCCCGCATGGGTTGGGTGCAACGTATGACGCAATTCAAGGATAAATCCGGTAAAAATGCTGAAGCGGCTAGCGTGGGCCTGTTTACTTACCCCGTATTGCAAGCGGCCGATATTTTAGCGTTTAAGGCAACGCATGTTCCAGTCGGCGAAGACCAGAAACAGCATTTGGAACTATCACGCGATATCGCAGCAAAGTTCAACCGTGATTTCGGCGACGCGGCCGGACAGCCAAATTTCTTTCCGCTGCCCGAGCCAATGATCAAAGGGCCGGGCGCGCGGGTGATGAGCCTCCGCGATGGAACAAAGAAAATGTCTAAGTCCGATCCATCGGATGCGTCGCGTATCAATTTGACTGATGATGCGGATAAAATCGCCAAGAAAATCCGCAAGGCCAAGACCGATACGGGCCATGTTCCGGAAACGGTTGAAGAGATGGAAGGTCGTCCTGACATCGCCAATCTTGTTGGAATTTATTCGGCCCTAACGGACACGACGGATGCAGACGTTTTGGCGCAACATGCCGGATCGCAATTCGGGCCATTTAAGAACGCCCTCGCCGAAGTCACGGTCGAGGCGATGCGCCCTGTATCGGATCTGATGCGCCGTTACCTCGCCGACCCGGATGAACTTGACCGGATCATGGCGAGATCTGCGGATAGCGCGCGGACTATATCAGAACCTATTATGGCGGATGTCCGCCGCATCATCGGATTTCACGGAAGTTCATCATGAAACACCTTCTCATCGCTGCTGTGACCGCGCTCAGCCTTACGGCGTGCGGCGCACCGTCCTCTGGATCATCGGATGTCGCCGTCGACGCTGCCGCATTGTCCGTATTAATTTCCGACGGCTATATCATGGCGCCGTTAAAAGGCCGCGATGTTGGCGCCGGGTTCTTCATTGCCGAAAATCAGGGACCAGCGACACAGATCGTCGCAGCCTCCAGCCCCGTCGCGCGAGCGGTCGAAATTCACACGCACAGCATGGCCGACGGGGTGATGCAGATGCGCGAAGTTGATGCGGTCGATTTGCCGGAAAACGGGTCCATAGCGTTTGAACCGGGTAGTTTTCATCTCATGATGTTTGGCTTCTCGCATGCCGACGGACAGATGGATGCCCCTGTGACGTTTACGCTTGGGTCAGGCGAAGATTTTACCGTTACTCTGCCAATCCGCGAAATGGGGCAATAGGTTTAATCGGCTAGCGGCCTAAATCCACTCGGACCGCTTTTAAGCGCGGCGAGCGCGGATTCCAGATTGCGCAACCGGATTTCCAGCGGTGGATGGGTCGCGCTCATCGCCTGACTGTCGCGGTGGGCTTCGACACCTGCCTCCCAAGCCGCGACTGTGCCATCAATATCATAGCCTGCATTACGCATGAGGGTTAGCGCATCAGCGTCCGCTTGTAATTCGGCGTTCCAACGCAGTCCGTCCTCGGCGCTATGACCGCGAAGGACATGCGCCATTTCATGGGCAATAATCAACGCGAGCGCAGAATCGTCTCCGACCTGCAGGACCAGTGCGGTCGATAATTCGATCTCCCGTCCGTCGGTTGAGGCGTTGGGGGCATCGGCATTGATAACAAACGCCGGGGCGACGCAAGCTTGATCAGCGGAGATGCGAATGGCGGCGGCTCCATTACCATCATCAATGACCAATGGCGTTTCGGATTGAACCGGCCAACCGGAAATAACTTCTTCGCCACGGCGCAATCGGGCGCGATCCGCAGGGGATCCCGGAACGATTGACCGAATAAAGCGGCCGTTCTCGCTAATATCCATGAAATGGAGGGCTAGTGGGCGAATGCTTGGTGGATAGTCAGTCAATTGATGAGTCGATAGACCTACATCGAGCCGCGTTACATCACAGAGCGGCGCATTGGCGACGCGAAGACGGCGGCTGATCCGCGATACGCGGTCTGACATAGCTTGATGACGGGCCAAAACAGCCCTGAACTCTGCGTAACGGTCCGTTGTGGGAATGGTTCTTGGCGCGGGGTCTGAGGGAGTGGCGACCGCTTCAACTTCGGCAGACGCGTCTGAACACGCCGTGAAAGCGAGAGCCAAAAGCGCCACTAGCCCGCGCCTACTCACCCTCATCGTCCTTATAGTTCGGGACAAGCGGCTCCCCATTGGATTGTTTGGCGAGAACTTCATCGCGCGCGGCCGCGATGCGCAAGTAACGATCCGGGAACGTCGGGTGGGTTTTGGCGCGGTTCACAGAGCGCGGGTCGACATCCGCCAACCGCCGCCAGAAGTCTTCTACTCCGTCCGGATCAAAACCAGCGCGAACCATATAATAAAGCCCGACATAATCAGATTCTGACTCAAATGGCCGTGTGTAACGGGTTGCAAAACCTGACAAGATTAAGTTCCCAACCACTTTGCGAATATGTCCCATCGTGTTGTGGGCGAGTTCATGACCTAAAATAAGGGCCAGTTCTTCGTCACTTTGCGTGAAATCCATCATGCCGGTTGTCACGGTGATATGGCGGCCATTGGCATAAGCGTTAATGGCGGAACTGGACCGAAGACGAAGGCGTGAATGGCAGACCGTATCAGGTTCCACCGTTACCTCAATTTCGCGCTCGCTCCGTTTGATTGTGAGGGCGATGCTGTCAGCTTCCATCAGATCCTGTAGATCATCCGGACCCATTGGGTTACCATTCATCAGAAAAATGTCGCCCGGTTTGATTCCGGCCCGAGACGCCGGGCTGTCCGGCGCCACGAGGAAGACACTTGGCCTATCCGTCGCCCCTAATTCTCGCCGCGCGGCAATACGCAGTTCTTTCGGATAGTTAGCTTCCGTATGAATCATGACGCCCATATCGCGCCGCGTTTTTGGGCATAGCTCTGCATTAGCGAGCAAGATTTGACGTCCGATTGTCAGCAGCCGTTCGGAATGAGCGGACTGTGTTGTGAGGGCCGTATTTTCCTGCGTGATTGATTCCGCGCGAAGTGCCGGCTCACTAATTTCAGGCAGCCGTGTGGCTGTGCTCGCACACGAGGCAAGCATAAGGCCCGCGATGGCGGCGGACGGGATGAGGCAGCACAAGTTCATTAACTGCACCATGCCGAATGCGCGCGCACGGTCAATGTGGCGATTGCAGAGTGGCTGGTCAATTGGCCGTTAGTGGCGCGGTCGATTGAGTTGACAATTTTTCTGATCCAAGATGTAAAACCCAATGATTATTAGACCTGAGACCGCTGAAGACATCGAATATATCCGAAAGCTGACGGAACGTGCGTTCGCGCCAATGGCTTATAGTCACGGGACCGAGCCAGCCATTATTGAAGCTCTGCGCCATCATGGCCAACTCACATTGTCTTTGGTTGCTGAAGAAGACGGAGAGATCGTTGGTCAGATTACATTCTCTCCTGTCACGATTGATGGTGACCACGATAGCTGGTTCGGCTTGGGTCCGGTGTCAGTTGTGCCTGAAAAGCAGGGGCAGTCTATTGGCAGCCGATTGATTAATGCGGGCCTTGATATATTGAAAGGAAAGGGTGCGAAAGGCTGCGTTCTGGTCGGTAATCCGGATTATTATTCCCGCTTCGGATTCATCAATGAGACTGATCTTGTTTACGGCGATCTGGATCGAAAATTTGTACAAAAGCTAGCCTTTGCCGAACCGACGCGAAATGGACGGCTCGAATATTGCCGGGCTTTTGAAGACGTTGCGTCTGCTTAGTGCGGTGAAGATCACAACTGTCTGCTCCCCTCTTGCGACTCTGCTCATCTGAGGCCACATAGCGCCTATGTTTATCCAAACCGAAGATACGCCGAATCCGGCAACATTGAAGTTCCTCCCAGGTCGCGATGTGGCTGGGCAGGGCGCGACGCCTGTTGAATTTACGCGCGGAGCAGATGTGTCCGGCGCGCCTCTGGCGGAAATGTTGTTCATGATTCCGGATCTGACGCGGCTGATGTTCGGCAGCGATTTTATCTCGGTGACTAAATCTGATGACGCGCAGTGGAAACATTTGCGTCCTGCGGTGCTCGGCGCGATTATGGACTTCTTCGTTGCGGGCGGTGTTCCTCTGTTGGAGCAATTGCAAGCGGGCGACGTGGAAGAGCGCGTTTACGAGGGCGAAACGGCGGAAATTGTTGAGCAAATCAAAGAGCTGATAGAGCTTCGCGTCCGCCCGGCCGTTGCGCAAGACGGCGGCGATATTGTTTTCCGTCATTTCGACGACAATGATGGCACCGTGTTTCTGGAAATGCGCGGCGCGTGTGCGGGTTGCCCATCGTCGACCATGACGCTTAAGCACGGTATCGAAAATCTGCTTAAACATTATGTGCCTGAAGTGAATAGCGTCGAACAGGCGGTCGCTTAAACCCAATGATTGTGCTCGGCCTCGATACGACTGGGGCGGATTGCTCCGCCTGCGTTCTGCGGGGCGAGACGGTCTTGGCCTACATGTCAGAGCCGATTGGACGCGGACATGCGGAGCGGCTCGCGCCGATGGTCGTTGAGGTTTTAGCTGCCGCAGGTCTATCGCCGAATGATATTGACCGTATCGCCGTATGCACCGGGCCGGGTAGTTTTACCGGACTGCGCGTCGCTCTGTCCTTTGCCAAAGGCTTTGCCTTGCCGCGCCAGACGCCTGTTTTGGGATTTGATGCGTTAATTATTGCGGCGGCGGTATCTAAGAATTCTGGCGCGATCACGGTTTACCGTGACGTCAAACGTGGGCAGGTTTTTGCGGCCCGCTATCAGAATGCAAAAACGGACGCAGCTCCGGCGGCTATGACGATGGACGATGCGGTGCGCCTCTCGGGCGTCGACTCTCTGATCGAATCCAAAACTGCTGACGTGCGGGTGATGGCGACATTGGCGCTGACGGCTGATCCAGCTGACTATCCTGCCAACCCGCTCTATGCTCGAGCGCCCGACGCGAAACTGCCCGGCGGCAAAGCGCCGTCCGCCCAAAGCCTATGACGGTTCGCATCCTGACGGCGCAAGATGTGGAAGCAATGGCTGAAATCCACGCCGCTTGTTTTGATAAGCCGTGGCCTGCGATTGATATGGCCGTGCATGTGACCCGTGATTTATGTTTGGGTGTCGGAGAACCGCTCGCGAGTTTCACGATTTTGCGCCGTTCAGACATTGATGCGGAAATCCTGACTGTCGCAACAAACCCCGCACATCGCGGCCAAGGATTGGCGGGGCAGGTTCTCACCGCTGCAGAGGAACAATACCGCGTCGCCGGGCTGCGCCATATCTTCCTTGAGGTTGCAGAAGATAACGTCTCTGCGCGCACGCTTTATGAACGATTGGGTTTTGTTCCAATGGGCCGCCGCCCGGGCTATTACGCCCGTGCAGAGGGGCGCGTCGCGGCGATCACCTACTCGCGGGAGCTAAAGCTTCGAAATTAGAACTGATCGTACGGCATCGCTGGACGCCGCGCTTTCTCATGGTTAAGATACATCTATGCCAAATACTGAAACCTGGGTTGAAAAGAAATGTGTCGAGCGCGGTTTGCGCCTAACCGAACAGCGGCGCGTAATCGCCAAAGTGCTGTCTGTGGCGGATGATCATCCGGATGCTGAAGAGCTTTATGCCCGCGCTTCCGTTATTGACCCGAAGATCAGTTTAGCCACTGTTTACCGCACAGTCCGCCTCTTTGCGGACTCCGGAATCATTGAAATGCATGACTTTCGAGATGGCCGCGCCCGTTACGAGACGGCTGACGCGGAACATCATGACCATCTGATTGATGTACAAACTGGCGACGTGATCGAATTTGTCGATGACGAAATCGAAGCTCTGCAACACCGAATCGCTGAGAAACTCGGCTACGAACTCGTCGACCACCGCCTCGAACTCTATGGCCGTAAAAAAACCTAAGCATGTTTGGCGGTAGGCTGGTCGATGCCGACGTTGCCGATTGGCAGTTTGAACAGTTCGAATGGCTGATCGATAATTTCTCGTCCGGTCCTGGCCTGCCTGATGGTGATCTTTGGCAACCGATAGCCGAACATTTTCCGAAAGCTGACGGTGATCTTGGCGAGCACCTTTTCGCTCTGGTATGCCAACAATGCTGCCTTGATCCTGCCGCGTTTGATTTGATCGCGATGGATCCCGTGAAAGGGCAAGGTTTGGGCGGGGTGGCCATGACACACGCGACTGAGGGGGCACCTCTTGGCGCATATACTGTTGAGGGTGAGACCGAGACGGGGTTGCGCGAAGTCATTTATTACGACGCCGCTCAACCTCCACTCCAGCTTGTTGCGACATTTGCGCATGAGCTAGCGCACTCGTTCTTTTATCGCGGGTTTGAGCCATGGCCTGGCGATCAAGAGTTACACGAACTCTTTACCGATTTAACCGCGATATATTTGGGTTACGGAATTTTCTTATCCAACTCGCGATTTAACTTCGAAGGCTTTACAGGGACGGGTGTCCAGGGCTGGCAAGCGCGCGGTGCGGGCTACCTCCCCGAAGCGGATATGGTGTTCGCTCTGGCGTTATTCATGCGGGTAAAGGGCGTCCCGATTGATGCGGCGCGGGACCACTTGAAACCGAAACTGTCCAAAATGCTTAAGAAAGCCATGCGGCAGTTGGATCGGCATCAAGATCGTGTTGACGATCTGCGCGCGAGAGTTCCCGCACATAAAACGAAAGCCTCACAGACGTTGTAAGGCTTGATAATCTCGTAAGCACGCATAGTATATTTCGGTGTGCTCAGGCGCAACGTCTGGCAAGGCCCCGGGGGCGTCACCAAAGCCAAATGATTTTATGACATTGGCATACCAATAGGGTGCCCACGGGCCGTCCTCGTCGCGGGGGCCGTCGTGCCATTTTAACATGGCGCGGTCGAAGGGAATGTCGAATCCATCTTCGCAAATGGTGCGTAGAGAAATCCTTGGTCGTGCGAGAATGTCGTCGCTATCGACGACCATTGGGGCGCGGCCTGTCATCGCGTTTAGCTCATAATGCAGCGTCCGCAATCGACTAAAGCCAAGATCATCCGCCGTAAAATCGGGTCGCCCTTTGGCATAAGAGGCAATCACGCGGGCAGGATGGCGCAGCAACATGACATGACGTGCCTCGGCCATCCAATCCGTCGGCATTCCGCTAATCATATGATGCGCCATATGTTTTTGGAAATGATAGCGCGTTTGTACGGGCGCCAGAACACGCTCAACAATACGGTCAGGATCGGTCTCGCACGCCGCAAGCGTTTCGGCCCGCCCCGGATGCTCTAAGCCCGTTTGATCTAAATAGGCCGCAAAAAACGGCTCATCCCAGCAAGTCACATCAGAGCGCGCGCCAAAACTGCGCATCATCGCCGTCGAAATATTACGCGGTCCAGACCAAAGGCAGATGATTTGGCTCATGGGTCAGGCTCCTTGCGTGTCGCGATTAACAAGGGCGAGGTAGAGCTGTTGCAAGCGTTCTACGATGGGTCCGCGTGTTCCGGAACCAATCTGCCGCCCATCAATGGTTCCGACAGGGGCCAAACCTGCGAAGGTTCCCGTGGTGAAAGCCTCATCCGCCGCGTAGCAATGACGCAGGGTAAAGTTGCGCTCAAATACGGGAATATCATTGGCACGGCAGAGGTCGACGACGCGCGCGCGCGTAATTCCGGCAAGACAGTAATCGCCCGTCGAGGTCCAAACTTCGCCTTTGCGCACAATGAAAAAATGGGTCGAATTACAGGTCGCGACAAACCCGTGTGGGTCGAGCATGATGGCTTCATCCGCGCCGGCTTCTATCCCTTGGATACAGGCGGTCACGCAATTAATTTTGGAGTGGCTATTGAGGCCAGGGTCTTGAACATCCGGACGCCCACGCCGCGTGGCGACGCTTTTTAAATTTAGCGCACGTTCTGCGGTGGCGGGGTCGGGTTGCTTGAATTCTGGTGCAATGACGATGGTTGCGGGAGAGACGATAACGCGCGGGTCTTGGTAAGGCGTCGAGCGCAAACCGCGCGTGACCATCAAGCGGATATGCACATGGTCCGTCATTCCGTTCGCATCCAATGTCTCATGGATGCGCGCTACCAGCTGATCGCGGCTAATGCCAAGGTCGATATGCAAGGCGGCCAAACCTTCCGCCAGACGGTCCATATGGTCATCTAAAAAGGCCACCTTACCATTGTGAACACGAAGCCCTTCCCATACCCCGTCACCGAGCATGAAGCCGCTATCAAACACATTCACGACCGCCTTCTCTCGCGGAACGATCGCGCCGTTCACATTAAAAAGAACAGACGCGTTGCGCGCATCAGGAACGTAGGAGTGGGTGCCAAAGCTCATACGAATCGCGTTATCAGATTTCATATATTTGGAAAGCCCTACTCTGCCGGAACCAACCCCGCCGCGTTTACGGGCTCCCCATAGAGCACCCGATCCGCAATCACCGCTGCATGCGGGGCGAAGTGTAGGATTTCCCAACGGCCGTCGAAATGCTCGACGAGGGCGGTACAGGACTCGACCCAATCGCCCGTGTTTTTATAAGCGATACCGTCGATGTCGCGTTGCTCGGCGACATGGATATGACCGCAGATAGCACCGTCGAACCCTTTGCGGGCGCAATAATTCGCGACATGGCCTTCGAAGCTGTGAATGAAATTCATCGCGCGTTTTGTGCGGGATTTCAGTGTTTGAGACAGGGACCAATAATTCATACCCAGTGTTCGGCGCACGGCATTGAGTTTGGTATTGAGCCAAAGTAGAACGTTATAGGCGCTATCGCCCAAATGCATGATCCACTTGCGGTCCGCGCGCATCAGCCCATCAAACATGTCGCCGTGAATAACGAGGTAGCGTTTACCATCGCGGCCGTCGTGCACGGCGCGGTTCTTGACGGTGATGTCGCCAAACATCAGGCGGAATTTCATAAACCCGCGCAAGAATTCATCGTGGTTGCCAATGATATAGGTCACGTCTGTGCCGCGTTTCGAGGCGGTGAGGATGCGCCGAACGACATTGGTGTGCGCTTGTGGCCAGAACCATTTCTTACGTAAGCGCCAGCCATCAATAATGTCGCCGACTAGATAGAGCCTCTCAGAGGTGTGCGCTTTCATGAACTCACACAGCGCTTCTGCCTGACAGCCTTTAGAGCCGAGGTGCAAATCGGAAATAAATATGGAGCGGTAATGCGGCATGGGCGCGCCGCTAGTGGGGTTTGGTGTCTGCCGTGTGACGGGCGTGCTACACCTTTGTGAAGATTGCCCGTCTAAAAAGCTTCCGTCTCGACGAGGAGGAGGCATGCCGCGAGGCAAAGTCCGGCCAGTCCGTAAGCGGCCCACCCCGTATTCAGAGCGCCGAGCAATGATGTTTCAAATTCTATGTTGGGTATGCTCACGCCAAGGCGAGTCCAGATGAGACCGCAGAGCAAGCCGATCAGTCCCGCAATCAACCACCCACGCCATATGGGCATCGGCTGTTTGACCAAGCTGTCGATATCGAACAAGGCGTCTTCTTCTGCTTTCAAACCCGTCAAAACAACGTCCGAAAACCCTTGGTCTTCAGTCGGCGCTGCATAATCAGCGAGTAAGGATGTCAGCTCTTTATCTGTCATGGGGTTGATCCTTCATAGGCGCGTAAGTGCTCTTGTAGCGCAGATTTGGCGCGCGATACATGCGACTTAACGGTACCGAGCGGTAATCCGGTAATATGGGCGGCGTCGGCGTGACTGTGGCCGAGCGCGAGGCAGAGCATAGCGCAGGCGCGGCGCTCTGGCGGAAGCGTGTTCATCGCGCGCTCAATATCAAGTCGCGTGCCGTGGTGAGACGTGTGTGCATCGAGCGGAGGGGGCTGATTTTCGCCTAAGTCTCGCCGACGTGTTTCGCGGCGGTGATGGTCAAGAAAGCGGCGGTAGGCAATGCGGAGCAACCAGCCGCGGATATTGTCAACATCTGGGAGTTGGTGGGCGACGCGAAACGCTTTGAGGAAAGTCTCCTGCGCCAGCTCGTCAGCGAGGGCACTATTCCGGCAAAGCCGGCGCAGGAAAGTTCTGACCGCGCCCTGATGGGCGCGGACAATGGGGTCAAATGTGTCGACCTGTGACAGACGCTAGTCTTCGGAATTACGCGAAACTGTGAACCACAGCACAAGGAAGACAGCTCCGACAAGGAACGGGAACGATGCGAAGCCGAAGAAAATACGTGTCGCGTCTTCTTCCGGGATAACAGTCCCGAAAATCGCCGTTGCGGCGGCAATAGCGATTAGGATGAGCCCCAACCGTAAGTCAGCATGTTTAGGTTTCCGGCGAACGCCGAGGGCGCGAACCAAGTCAATCGTGATGGGCTCGCCTTTGTTCGCAACAGTTTCCAGCAAACCGACAGTGGCTGCGTGGGATTTAAATCGATAGGCCGCAACGGCCCAGACGATGAGGGGAACGATTGCGAATAAGGCAATCGGGACGAGAATCTCTTCCATGTGTGTCTCCTTTTTCAGACGGTTATACTCATGCAGACGTCACGAAGGGCGGCTTTGGATGCAGTCTATGAAAAATAAATTCACCTCACCCCTATGCTTGCCAAATGCTGACACTCCGACCACATGACCCGTCGTGACCCACGATGTCGTTGTCATAACCTTAGGCTGTCGCCTGAATGCATCCGAGAGCGATGCGATGGTTGCGCTTGCGCGTGATGATGGGCTGACGAATGCCGTGATTATCAACACCTGCGCGGTGACGAATGACGCTGTAGCGGAAAGCCGGAGGCGTGTTCGCAAAGCCAAACGCGACCGCCCCGACGCGACCATCATCGTCACAGGCTGTGCGGCGCAGATTGATCCTACGGCGTTTGCCGCGATGGATGAAGTCGATCAGGTATTGGGCAACCATGATAAAATGCTCCCCGGGGCTTTCTTGGACCAAAGTGAGCGTATTCGCGTCAATGATATCATGACGGTTCGCGAAAACGCGCCGCAATTTATGGGGTCGGAAAACTCACCCGATAAAGCGCAATCGCGCACGCGCGCGTTTCTGCAGGTTCAAAACGGCTGCGATCATCGCTGCACCTTTTGCATTATTCCATATGGGCGCGGGAATGCGCGGTCTGTGCCTGCTGGCGAAGTTGTCAGCCATGTACGGAACCTTGTTAGGCAAGGCTATCGCGAGGTCGTTTTGACAGGTGTTGATCTCTCCAGTTGGGGTGGGGATTTACCTGGGACGCCGCCGCTCGGCGACCTTGTCCGGCGTGTCTTGAAGCTTGTGCCGGAACTGCATCGTCTGCGTCTGTCCTCGATTGATCCAGCCGAAGTGGACCCAGTCTTGTTCGAACTCATTGTGACCGAACCGCGCATGACGCCTTACATGCATCTGTCTCTGCAAAGCGGCGATGATATGATCTTAAAACGCATGAAACGCCGTCACTCGCGCCAGCAAGTGATCGACCTCTGCACAGCGCTGCAAGAGCGCCGGCCTGAGATCACCTTTGGCGCGGACATTATTGCGGGCTTTCCGACGGAAGACGACACCATGTTCGAGAATAGCCACGCGATCGTGTCTGACATTGGTATTCCGTGGTTACATGTCTTTCCCTATTCAGCGCGCGAAGGGACGCCTGCGGCAAAAATTCCGCCTGTTGACGGCAATATTATCAAATCCCGTGCGAAGATTTTACGCGGTGCGGGAGCGGCGGCAAAGGCTGCGCATTTAACGTCCCGTGTGGGCGATGTGGATGTGGCATTGTTTGAAGACACCGGACAAGGTCGTTTGCCGGATTTCAGCCTTATCCGCGTGGACAACCCACCGCCGGCGGGTTCGCTTGCCACTGTCACCGTGGTAGAGGCCCGCACGGATCACCTCATCGGGAGCCTTCATGGCGGATAAGAAGAAACGCGGTTTTCTCTCCAAACTGGGCTTTAAGTCCAAGGATGAGACGTTGGCGGCAGAGGCGGCTGAACGCGCGGCGCAGCAACAACTCATTGATGATCAAATGGCGGCCCGCATGGCCGCGATTAACGCGGCCGCACTGGCGTCCGCGCGGGTGCAAGATGGCGGCGTCAAAGAGGTGTCCGCCGAAGAACAAGCTGCGCTGGAACTTGAGGATAAACGCCAAGCCGAAATCCAAGCGGCGCGCGATGTGGAACGCGCCAAGCAACTCGCGGAAGACCAAGCGCGGCGTGAAGCGGATGCGCAGGCTGAAAAGGCCGCCGAAGAGGCCCGTCTTGCCGAAGAGGCACGTATTGCTGAAGAACGCGCCGTTAGAGACGCGGCTGAAGCAGAACGACAGGCGGAAGAAGCAAAGGCCCGGGCAGAGGCCACTGCGAAATTAGACGCCGAGCGTGAGGCCGCAATTGCCCGCGCGAAGTCTGAGGCGGAAGCGGCAGAGCTGAGGCGAAAAGCTGAAGTCGAACGCGCTGAGCAAGAGCGCATAGAGGCCGCACGTCAGGCTGAAGAGCGGGCGGCTGAGGAACGCCGCCTTGCAGATGAAGCTGCGGCAGCGAAACAGGCGGAAGATGCGCGCGAAGCGGCCAAAGCCGAACGGCTGGCCCGCGAAGCCGAAGAAGCGGAACGACGAGCCGCCCGCGCCGCCGATCGTAAGGCAAGAGAACAGGCGGAAACAGCAGAACGCGAGCGAATTGCGGCAGAACGGGCCGCTCTTGATCCAACCCCTGAGCCCGATATTGATGTCACAGCGGATGGCGGGTTTCTTGACCGCATTTCCAAAGGCTTGCGACGGTCAACGTCGCGTATGTCCGACCAAATGGCGGCGACCTTTACGCAGCGCACATTGGACGCGGACGCGCTTGAAGACCTCGAAGATATTCTGATCATGGCCGACCTCGGCACGGACGTCGCGATGAAGGTCAGCGCGAGTCTTGCGGACGACAAGTTCGACAAGACTGTCACTGACCTCGAGATTAAGGTGGCTTTGGCGGAAACGATTTCCGACATTATGAGCCCGCTCGAAACGCCCTTCGTGCTGGGCCTCGCCCGTCCGCAGGTGATTTTGTTTGTGGGCGTTAATGGGTCTGGTAAAACGACAACCTTGGGTAAAATCGCCAAACGATTTGGTGATCAGGGTAAGAAAGTTCTTATTTGCGCCGCCGACACATTCCGCGCCGCCGCTGTTGAGCAGCTCACCGTTTGGGGTGAGCGAGCGGGGGCGCCTGTCATGTCAGGAAAGGCTGGCGCAGACGCGGCGTCGCTCGTCTATGACGCGATGAACCGCGCGCGGGATGAGGATTACGATATCCTGATGATCGACACGGCGGGCCGATTGCAAAACCGGACGGAGTTGATGGACGAGTTGGCGAAGATCATTCGCGTTATCGAGAAAACAGACCCGTCCGCGCCGCACCATAGCGTGCTCGTGCTTGACGCGACCGTGGGGCAGAACGCGCTCCTGCAAGTTGAAGCGTTCAAAGAAACGGCAGGTGTGTCCGGCTTGATTATGACTAAATTGGACGGAACCGCTAAAGGCGGCGTTCTTGTGGCGTTGTCTGACAAATATAAGCTTCCAATCCACTTTATCGGGATCGGCGAAGGTATCGAGGATCTCGAAACCTTCTCTGCCCCCGTTTTTGCAGCCGCTTTATCTGGTGTCGCTGACGCCGTCTCGCGTTGATATATCTATCTCGTAAACTCCCTTAATTTGACTCGGAACCTCCAATGAAACTCAATTCCTCCCTCTCTGCTATCGTCACTGGCGGCGCGTCTGGCCTCGGTGAAGGGTCCGCGCGGATGCTCGCGGCGCAAGGCGTGAAAGTCGGCATTTTCGACATGAATGAAGAACGCGGGCAGGCCGTTGCAAAGGAAATTGGCGGGGTATTCGCCAAAGTGAACGTCGCGGATAATGCATCCGTCGATGCAGGTTTCGCCGTCGTTCGGGCCGAAATCGGCCAAGAACGGATTATGGTCAATTGCGCGGGTATTGGCGGGGCGATGAAAACGGCGTCGCGCAAACGCGATACAGGTGAAATCAAGGCGCATGATCCTGAAGCGTTCATCCGCATTATTAATATCAACCTGATCGGTAGCTTTCTTTGCGCGTCAAAATCAGCCGCTGGCATGATGACGCTCGACCCGACGCAACCTGACGGCGAACGCGGCGTTGTCATCAATACGGCGTCTGTCGCAGCCCAAGACGGGCAAATCGGCCAAGTCGCCTATGCGGCGTCGAAAGGTGGTATCTTGTCGATGGCTTTACCGATGGCGCGGGACCTCGCGCGCGAAGGCATTCGGGTGAACACGATCCTTCCGGGCTTCTACGAGACACCTATTTACGGGCAGATGAAGCCAGAGGTGAAAGACGCGCTCCGCGCTCATGTTCAATTCCCCAACCGCTTTGGCCAGCCTGCAGAATTTGGCGATGTGGTCCGCTTCATGTGCGAGCATGCTTACCTGAACGGTGAATATATCCGCACGGACGCGGGTGCGCGCATGCCGCCACGCTAATTTGGATCTGAAGCTACGAGAGTCGCTGGTTTGTGCGACAGTAATTGTTGGGTTGAGCTGCAATTCGATCTGATAATCATTCGCAAAGTTATTGACACTCGTTCGCATTCGCGTACTGACAATTTGTGATCCATTGTATCTGCAACAATATCAACACGAAGGCTGTCGAAGCCGCTGCTGCCCAAGGCGCTGAAACGGCGGCCTGTGTTCAACGGGCCTGCGGGACGCGTTTTCAATGCGGCCAATGCCGAGTAGATATCGAATCGCATTTGCGCGGTTGGCGACAAACGCGACCGATGCTTGACGCGGCTGAGTAACCTAATTCTCTGATTTCATTGCTGTTGCGTATCGCTTGCGACGAATTTTGACAGTTTGCGCAATTTTTTCTGCGAATGAAAATCGGGTGCCGTGATTGCGTTTGACAGATTTAAACCCTCAGCCGTAGACAGCGACTATGTTAAGAGATCCCGACGTTATCAAATGGCTCAACCGTGCTTTGAAAGCCGAACTCACGGCCATAAATCAATATTTTCTGCATTCCCGTATGCTCAGAGATTGGGGAGTCTCGCTTCTAGCGAAGAAAGAGTATGAGGAATCGATTGAAGAGATGAACCATGCGGATGAGATTATTGAACGTATTCTATTCCTAGGCGGTCTTCCGAACCTCCAAGATCTCGGGAAGCTTCACATTGGCGAAGATGTGAAAGAAATTCTCGAATGCGACATGAAGCTCGAAGAAATTGCCATCCCGATCTACCGCGACGCGATCCATCATTGCGAATCTGTGCGGGATTATGGAACGCGTGACCTTCTGCAACGTATTTTGGTTGATGAAGAAGAACATGTCGACTTCTTGGAAACGCAATTCGATTTGATCAAACAAATCGGGATAGAGCGCTATATCGAACTGCAAAGCGAGCCTGTGACAGCTGCAAAATGATGTGAAGCCGTCCGGTCAGAAAATTCTAAGCGCGACAGTCTTTTCGTAAAACTGTCACTTGGCGATTGTAACTCCTATTGTGTAATGACTGTCACAATCCGGCATGCTCTGGATCGATCGGCATTGTGCCGAGAGAGATTACTCTAAAAGGTCAGACATGTCCGGAATTGAGATTTTAGGTGTCATCGGCTTCGCCTTGGCGGCCTATTCGGTCATTGCGAACGATGCGATCCAAACATTGGGAACTTTCCTAAGGTCGAACAGAGATCGTCCGTGGTGGATTTTGTGGATCTATATCGCAGGTATTTTTCTCGCTGTATTGGCCTATGCCTATTTCACGCAGAATGGTGATGTGGCCTACGGTCGGTTAAATCAAATTCCTTACCCTGAAAATGGTATCCAATGGTACCATGTCATTCCGCCGATCGCTTTGATTGCGCTGACGCGTATGACTGTTCCAGTGTCCACAACATTCCTTGTTCTGACGATGTTCGCCCTTACAGGCGGCGCTGCGACGGAAGGTGTTCTAGGCAAGATGATGCTGAAATCCGCGCTCGGATATGCGGTCGCGTTTGGTGTGGGTATTGTGATTTATGCGGCTATCGCGCGGAGCTTCTCCCGCTGGGTGCACAATACGCAAGATAAGCCGCCCGCAAATTTCTGGTTCGCTTTTAAATGGCTGACGACCGGGTTCCTGTGGACACAGTGGTTGATGCAGGATTTGGCGAACATCTTCGTCTTCCTACCGCGAAGTAATATTGATGGTGTGACGATGGTCTCGCCTGGTATCACGATCCTTGGCGGTGCCTTATCGGTCGCCCTGATTGGGTATATATTTTACCGCCGTGGTGGCCGTATTCAAGAAATCGTCAATTCAAAGACAGGGACGCAGGACCCCCGCGTTGGCGTTCTCGTTGATATTATGTTCGGCGTCATTTTGTTCATCTTCAAAGAAGTAAACGATATTCCGATGAGCACCACTTGGGTGTTCTTGGGCCTCATCGCAGGCCGTGAACTCGCCGTCGCTTATATCGGCGGTCTCCGCGAACGATCTGAGGCATTGCGCGATGTCACGCGTGATGCGGGCCGTCTTCTCTTCGGTCTGGTCGTCTCAGTCGCAATCGCGTTCTTCATACCATGGGCCGCAACAGGCAATATGCCGACATTTTAAGGTTGTATTTTTTTGAACCTAATCGACTAGTACTTGCGCCGCACTAGAGTTTAAGCTTAGTGTCCCATTAAAAATGTGGGGGCATTAGGTGGATAACGATAAAAGCGACGTCATTTTTGATGCGATAAGTCAAAATAAGCGACTATCTGGTTTAGAAAATATTGGGTTCAAGGAGTTCGAAGAGCTCTTTGGAACAGAATTCAAAGATATTCCTAAGTCTGCGCTGCCACCAATTACGCGGGCCGATTTTCAGGAAGAGCGACCCAAACCAAGCTATTTCAAATTATTCGAAACACTAAGTCTCTCAATACGACAAATAGAATTTGATAATTCTACTCCTCCCAAGAGAGAGACAATGCGGACATTTAGTGCCGCTGACGTTCGTGCGGGGATATTGAAGTTCATTCAAACCGAAAGCGATTTGAGGTGCCAGACATTTCTCTCTTGTGGTGTCTCTAATGCGGATTCCAATGTCGATGACCAAGAGGCGCCGAATAAGACGAGCCAAAATAACAATGGTCAAAAAGTTAGTCCTGACTCGCCTGACACAACTCGCCCTAATACGCTCAAACTGATCGGTTGCCGTATTAAGGGCGATCTCGATTTATCGAATTTCGATTTTCCGGGATCGATACGGTTAATGGGGTGCTTGATTGAAGGCGCTTTAATTTTAGATCGAACTAAACTCGTAACTCTCGACCTATCTGGCTCTCTGATTCAGAACGGTGTTAGTGCAATGTACCTAAACGCGCGCGGAGCGGTCCGCTTGCGTCGAACGGTATCCCAGGGGCCTGTAGATATGGGTGGGCTGATAGCCCATGGAACAGTTGATTTTACTGATAGCATATTGTTTCCGGCGAATACGCCGTCGCCCCGAGCCTCTTATGTGGGAGACCGCGGCATACTTAATCTCGCTCAAAGTAAACTTGATAAGGATTTACGCTTTGAAAGGGCTCGGATTTACGGCGGGATCAACATGCGCGGCGCGACGATCGGGGGCATGCTTCATTTCAATGACGCTATCTTGAGAAGTGCATTAGCGCACTTTGAGAACTTGGTTATTCAAACCATTCGGGAAGCAAACAAACGGTCTTTGCATGAACGTAAAAACGCTACGAACGATTCAGGTTTGCCTCTAACTCAAGAAGAAGTCGATGCGCTAGCGCCTCTTATTTGTATTGATACGCTGCGTCGCTCAGCTCTGATGAGTGTGGATGCCGTATTACGTATGGCGAAACATCTCCACCCCTGTCGGCCTCTACAAAGCCAAGAGGAACAAGATGAATTTAAAAAATATCATGGGGTTTTTGCGGAGGATGATGAAAGGTGGCGCTGGGAGAAGCTTGGAGATGGGCTGGAAACAGAATTATCACTAGTCGGCCCTAATTTATTACAACGACGTCTCGTGCAAGGTTCTCGAGAGGCAACTGAAGCGGCGTTGAGGGCAGAGCAGGTGACCGTGCATGGGCCTTTATATGCGAGAGGTATAAGAGTGTGCGGCAGCCTTCGAATGAAGCGCATGCAAACTAATGGGACATTAGGATTGAACGGAGCTCGTCTCCGTAGTGCAAATGATGTCCGCGATAGTCTGCTTGATTTATATGAACGGACTGATGTCGATAATTGCGCTTACAGTTTCTTGAATATGAATGACCCGAATGATGAGCATCTTGAATCGACTTTAGTCAATATGCGGCACATTTTCAGTGATCTGAAAACTTATCTTCTGAGAGCCGGTGACGTGATTAATAGGGGAGGTACGGATTATGTACTAAACTTGGATCACGCGACGATCCGAGGGGATCTTGATGTTAGCCGGGATCAACGGCCCAGCCGGGTTGTCAAAACAATGGGCTCCCGTCTCAGAGAACATCTTGAACTGGCGAGTGAAACACTTGTTCAGAAATACGGAAGTGAAGATTGTCTTCCTGAATACTTCCGAAAAGAATATTATTCTAAGGGCGAAGATGATCGCACAATTCACAATCCGACGCTTATAATTGGCGACGTTAAGTTGGATAATGTGACAGTCGAGGGATCAGTGGATTTTAGAGACACGATCTTCAACTTGTCAGAAAGTTACTCGAAAACGAAGAAAAAAAGCATCCGGGCTCGCAATGCTAAGATCAGATTACATCTTGATTTGCGCCAATCTGCTGGGTTGAACGGTATCTGTTTGACGTCTGCGAGTGTCGGCGGAAGTGTAAAATGTTTTGAGTTTACAAAAGCTGATCTGAATGAGCTTAAAACAACATCTCATTGTATATGCCACCCAATCTTCGAAGACATGTCGAAAACATATGTCGCTCCTGATTTTGATCTCGATTTAGCATCTATCAGTGGAAGCGCGTTGTTATTGTTTCACCCTCTTCAAGGGCCGAATATTAGCGCGACGCAAACACGCATTGGGAGTAAAACATATATTCTTCCAACAGATGGATTTAGTGATCGTCGCTCTAAAGCCTTGGAAGAGACTGATGTGACCCCCCCAAAGGTGGATATGACGGGGCTTCAAACACCCTTTCTCTCCCATAACCCCGGAGCCTGGCCTGCCAGCGGGAATCTTGTGATCCGGAACTTGAAATATGAAGCGACAGATGATCTTGGGCATCTGTTTCCGCGAACACGTGATTTGTCGAATGTGGAAGAAGAGCGAAAGAAAAACAACTTTGCGTTGCTAAAGGCGAGTGTTGTCACAGTTCTAATCGTTGCATTTGTCAACTTGGCAGGAATTGTTCTTGGTGCAGCCGTGACCAAATTTATTCCGCAAGGCTCTTCATTAACGGATGTCGGGGAATTGAATATAATAATTGCAATGTGCATTGTTGCGATTGTTTCTTTTGCAAAACTAGTTGAAATTTTTAGCCGTCCTTTGCCCTACCATAGTAAGCCGTTGGCTCTTTATTGGTTGGGCTTACAAGGGACACATATCAACACACGCCATATCAATGATGTTATACGTCCGGCTGAGCCATTTATCCGCGCTGCAGCCGTTCTTAGAGCAGAAAGCCGGAGCCGATCTGCGAACCGGGTCGACGTTGAAAGACTGAGGGTGAAGCGACGCGCTCTATGGAGTCGGACCTCATGGCCAGCGAGACTATTCTTGAAGATTGTGGATGTCTTTATCGGATATGGATACCGACCCGTTCGAGGAATAGCGCTAACTCTAATTTATATAATGGGAGCGGGCATGGCGTTTAACGTTCTCAAAACGAACGGTATCATACTGCCAGCAGAGACAGTCGAACTGCTTGAGGAGCGACGTGTTCTAGGGCGGCATTTTGATCGCAACCACAACGTTCTGGACGATAGTAGCCTGAAGGGAGCGACTCAAAGAGCCGGCGCTCGATCTGGGGCGACTGTAGCAGGTGCGGCACCGCGCCAAGTCGTTGACCAAGACGGCGGCACGCCTTCCGAAATTTCCAGCGACACATCTGGGTCGGCGGAAATTGAAGGCCGACTCGGAGACTACACGACGTGTAATGAAGAGGTGCGTTTGCTGTCAGAGACACATTTCCATAGTCTTGCCTATACATTGGATGCGTTCATTCCGTTCATCGACATGGATGTAGAAAGCGAGTGGAAAACTGTTGATCCGGACCGCCTCTCTTTCATTCTAAGTTGTTCCAATAGTCAGCCACTCGAAGACAAACGCTTTAAAGACTTCCTTTATATTGTAGCAATTGGGATAAAATTGTTTGGTTGGTTGCTTATCACAACATTAGCGTTCTCATTGCTGACAAGGTTTGAAACACTCTTGATCCGTCCGAATAACTAATTGGGTTAATCTTCAGCGTATTTTGCTTTCTCTTCTTCAGAGTTAAACCGTGATGCGCGCTCCATCAACGCTTTCATGGCTTCGCCAGTTTCGGGGAGGTCTTCGCGCGGGACATCCATATGATTGAGCGGGAATTCCTGCCTGTATTGTTCGATGACGGGCATAGTGACGTCGATGGCAAAGTTGGGAATGCGGCGGCCTTCGCGGAATTCAGCAATAGGAATTTGTGCCTCAATGATATCGTCTTCCGTCTTACTTGGGCTCTGCACTAAAATTTTGCCTTTATTGTCGACAATGATCGACTCGCCTGCGCTGTAGCCGGGGTAGTCAAATGCAATGTTTGCCATAGCGGAGTAGAAGTTATTTTGTGCTGCTGTCGCCTGTACATCAAAGGGCTCATATAATGTCGCAGTTCGAAGCATGATTTCAGCGCCGCGCATTGAGAATGCGGCAAAAACGAACGGATCGAACTGTACTGTCGAGACGGCGAGATTGCCGAATTCTGTTCTCACAATCGGAAACTCGGTTTCCGGGCCATACATGGCGCGGTATTGGTCGCGCACGCTCTCAATTGTGGTCGTGGTGATTTCACGGTCCGGGTATAGGCGCTTGATGTTCCGGGTCTTCCAATATCGCTCGACAAGTTCGCCGTCCCGGTTGATGACTCCGTTCAACGATAGAATATGGCCCGGCCACTCCGCGTCGGTCGCGTAAGAGCCAAACACAATATATGTGTCACAGTCCCGTGCGATTTGGCCTAAATAATCTGTTTCCGGACCCGGCATTTGTACTGTGTAGTTCAGCTTCTCAGTCCGGGTGCCGGATGAGTAGCCCGTGAGAGGAAACTCGTGAAACAGTAAGATGTCGGGCTTATTCCCCGTGGTGCAGGCCTGATCCGCCATCGCTTTCATGTGCGCGAGATTCTGTTCCAACCCTTCCTCAATCGTCGGGTAATCAGACAGTGATTTCACCGTCGTCTGCATGACTTTGAGCGTAATCACCGGCTTGGCGAGCGGAACCGTATCATAAGAGCCGTCCGGTTGAACCAGAACAACATCCGCTGATTGCGCCGTCGCCTGCATAGAGTCGGGAGCCGATGCGCAGGCGGCCAATAGCGCAAGTGTCGAAATGCCGAGATATTTCATAGTGTCCTCCTCTGGATGAGGACAATTTGTATCGATGTGAATTCCGATGCCTTGCGATCCCGCAAGTCTAGAAATTTAGCCAGTTTGGAGCTGAAAGACCGTCGTCTAGTCAGTCGGCCAAACTTCGTTCAGCACCCGAAAGGCCGACACGGCTACAGGCCAACCAGCATAATGGGCGACATGGGTGATCATAGCCTCGATCTGGGTCCGCGGGATTCCAAGGTTTTTTGCCCCCACGAAATGCAGCCGTTGCTCGGCTTCGCGGTTTAAGGCGACAAGCACTGTGCAAGTGATGAATGAACGTTGTTCAAGCGCTAAGCCCTCGCCTTGCCAGACATCACCGAACAAATGCCCAATTGTATAGGCGGTAAAATCCTGCGGCATTGACAATTCGCCGCCCGCCGCATCCGGAAAGAGTTTTTGGACGACCGCCATGCCTTTGGCGAATTTTTCGGACGGCTCGGACATAGTCTCTCTTTTCACTTACTCGGCGGCAATAGCTTTCGCGATTTGCGCGGCCAGTTCATCAAACGCGCGCTGGGTTTCATTAATTCCGCTACCGTCATTGGTTGCGATCACGATGGCGGCGTCTCGCTTTGGCAGCAAGACGAGCACGGCATACCACATGGTGTTTGACCCATTGTGCCAGACCACGGGGTCTTCGCTGTCGTTTTGATCGGGAGTGAAATCGCGGTTTTGAACAACCCAGCCATAGGCGTAATTATTCATTACTGGTGTGTGCAGGCGTGTGAACGTCTCTGGCGTTAATAAGCCCATTTCGTTTGTGCCGGCCTCTAAATGCGCGTGGCCATAGGTCAGTAAATCATCCAGCGTCATATGCATGGTGCCCGCTGCCGCCATCCACGGTGGATTATCTGCATTTTGTGCTGGATCCATAGACATTTTAAGCGCCCCGATTTTCCGGTGTCCCCACGGCACATCACCTTGCGGTGCGCCAAAGCCAAGCGTGGAAAGCCCAAGCGGGGTCGCGACCCGGGATTGCATAATGTGTTCCCAGCTTTCTCCTGTCGCTTCTTCCGCCATAACAGACGCCAGCATGAAACCTTCGTTGGAATAGGCGAATGCCGTGCCGGGAACCGTAGTTGGCGTTTCAGCTAGTATAAGTGCCGCCGTTTCGCGGCGCACTTCGCGTAAGCGCGCAGGTTCGCTGACAGAGTTTAACATAGCGGTGAGCGGCGGACGCGGGATACTGGCCGTATGGGTGAGAAGCTGGCTTAAGGTAACATCGCGCCAACCCGCATTCATCGGGACGTCCGTTAGGCGATCACCCAATGTGTCGTCCCATCCCATGACGCCGTCTTCGACCAAGGTTGCAATCGCGGTCGCGCTCATGGATTTACCGATGGATCCGACATGAAACGGATCGGACGCGTGCAGTGGCTCCGTTTCGTTCTTAGTGCGCCAACCCGTCTCGGCCTCTGCGATTATTTCGCCGCCCACGGTCACTTTGGCCGCAACGCCAACGAGATTCCGCTCTGCAGCAATCCCCTCTATCGCCGCCTGTAACCCGGCCGAAGATAGCTCGCTCAACGGCTCAGCCGCAGGCCCTGGCCGATTGGAAATTTTCGCCGATAACCAAAACCCGAAGACGAGAACGCTAATAAAACCGAAGACGCCAAGGAGGATTTTAAGGAATAATTTCATGACTTACCGTCGTCCAGCAGGATCAAAAAGCTCCGCGAGTTTCTCCGTCATCGCGCCGCCGAGCTGTTCGACATCCATAATTGTCACAGCTTTGGAATACCAGCGCGTGACATCATGGCCGATGCCGATGGCGACGAGTTCGACATCCGAGCGGTTTTCGAGCGTGTCGATCATTTCGCGCAAGTGGGTTTCGAGCAGGCCCGTTTTATTCTGGCTTTGTGTCGCGTCGTCGACGGGCGCGCCGTCGGAAATCACCATCAGGATACGGCGTTGCTCCGGCCGCGCCATCAGGCGGCGATACGCCCAATCGAGCGCTTCGCCGTCAATATTCTCTTTGAGCAAGCCTTCGCGCATCATCAGGCCAAGGTTCCGCTTGGCCCGCCGCCACGGCATGTCGGCTGATTTATAGACAATGTGGCGCAGATCGTTGAGGCGGCCCGGTTGTGAGGGTTTACCCGCTGTCATCCAATCTTGAAATGTCTTTCCGCCCTTCCAAGCTTTCGTCGTGAAGCCGAGGATTTCTGCCTTCACGCCGCAGCGTTCTAGCGTCCGAGCCATAATATCGGCGCAGACAGCGGCGACCATAATCGGACGTCCGCGCATAGAGCCGCTATTGTCGATGAGGATCGACACAATCGTATCGCGGAAGTCGGTTTCTTTTTCTTCTTTGAAGGTCAGGCTAGAGAGCGGATCAATAATGACGCGGGACAGGCGCGCTGTATCCAGCATGCCTTCTTCCAAATCGAACGTCCAACTCCTCTGTTGTTGTGCTTGCAGGCGGCGTTGTAAGCGATTGGCAAGGCGCGAAATGACAGACGACAAGCCCGCCATATGCTGGTCGAGATAGCCGCGCAGCCGTTCCAGTTCTTCTGGCGGGCAGAGGTCTTCGGCTTTGACCACCTCATCATGTTTCGTGGAATAGACACGGTACGGGTCCGGGCTGTTGCGCGGTTGTGGGCGTTGGGACGGGGCGTCGGGAGATTGCTCGCTCTCATCACTCTCGCCGTCTATGTTTTCAGCATCGACAATATCTTGCGCGTCATCTGCGTCCTCTTCCAGTGCGTCCGCGTCGGAGACTTCGGTCTGGCCTTGTTGTTCCTCATTGGGCGAGTCAGCCGATTGATCTTCTTGCTGATCTTCATTCTCTTGCTGGCTCTCTTCGTCCTGATCCTCTTCTTGTTCCGGATCAGCATTATCGCGGTCAAGCGTCAGGTCAGCGATGAAATCATTGACGTGGCGGCCAAAGGCATCTTGATCATGGACAAGGTCGAGCAAGGCCTTGATCCGGCCTTGGCTGCGTTCGTTAATCTCGTCGCGCCATGCGGACATAATTCCGTTGGTGGTTTCCGGTAGGTTGCGTCCTGTAAGGCGTTCGCGCGCAAAGAGGCCGATGGCTTCCGCAAAGCTGGTGTCATCTTTGGCGATATCGGGTTTGTCGAAACCCCGGCGTTTGGCCCGGGCCGAGAGGGCAGCGGTTAAATTATCCGCAAGACCGGCCAGATGTTGCCCGCCTAGCGTTTCCACGCGCGCTTGCTCTAGGGCCTCAAAAACGGCGCGGGCCGCTCCGGACTTGGGTTGATTGGACGCGTGAATGTTAGGGTTATGCAGTGCAATTTTCAAAGCGATCGCGTCGGCATCACCGCGCACTTTGGCGATCTGCTCCGGCTTTGGCATCGGCGGCAGGCTTGGAAGCATGACTTGGTCGCGCACAAGGCCCGCAACATCGCCGCCGTAAGACACTTCCAAGTCTTCACGGGCCGCAATCGCCTTTGTCGCCGCGCTGAGCGAGCGTTTGAAATTATCAATCGGTTGAGCGGAGTCGTTTTTCATCACGGGTTGTTTACGGGCGATAGCGGCGGATGTGTAGCGCGGATATGCATCTATCTTCAGAGTATGATTTCATTGGTAAATGCCCGCCGCGATATCTTGCGAATTGGGCTTAGGCAGGTCATAGCAGCCGCAGATCATCAAACGGGGATGTTCCGATTATGGATTTTGAGGCTTTAACGGTGCAGGCACAAGCGTGGCTGGATCAATTACTGGTTTGGCTACAAAGCCCAGCCTTTTTGGCGCAAGTCGCTGCGATAGTCGCAGCGATTATTGTGGCTCCCATTTTGGCGAGCCTCTTTCGCAAACGGATTCCTGTCTTCCGGGACGCGCCGACGGCGGACGCCAATCTGCTGAAGGTGCGCCAGATCACTTATAAAGCCGGCCGATTTTTGCGCGCGATCCTATTGGTGGCTTTGCTCGCACTGGCCGCAACCGCGCTTCGCGGTATCGAAGCGTTTGGTGAAGACTGGTTGGTGAAAATCGCGCAGGGCCTTGCGACGGTCTTTGTCGTGTACCGCGCGATCACGGTGTTCTTGGATGATCCGCTATACCGGAAGGTTGCGACCTTTACGCTCGTACCGCTCTCATTGATTTTTGTGTTGGGCTATTGGGGGGAATTCACGGCCTTCCTCGGCAACACAACATTGATCCCGATGGGCGGAAATCCGATCACGGTCTTGACGATTGCGAAACTCGCTGTGTTTGGGTCGCTGTTTTTCTGGCTTGGATCACTTGGTAATAAGCGGGGGCAAACGGCCATTCGCGCGCAAGAAAGCCTAGATATTGGCGTGCGGGAAATTCTCGCGAAACTCTTCCAGATGATCTTATTCGTCTTCGTCGCATTCCTCGTCATCAATACAGCGGGCATTCCGACGTCCGGTCTCGTCGTTGTCTTCTCGGCTTTGTCATTGGGGATTGGGCTCGGCTTACAGCCGATTGCTGCGAACTTTGTCTCTGGCCTGATTATCTTGCTCGACCGTTCGGTGAAGGTCGGGGATTTCGTGATGTTGGAAGGCGACGTGTTTGGCCGGATCAAATCGATCAATATGCGCTCGACCACAGTGTCCACGGCTGACGGCAAAGATATCATTGTTCCAAACACGGACTTTACCGAAAACTCCTATGAAAACTGGACGCATGATAGTCCGCTGCAACGCTATGAAGTCGATTTCGGTGTTTCCTATGACACAGACCTCGACGCGCTTGTCCCGATCATCCGCAATGCGGTGCTCGAACATAAAGACGTGCTCGCCCTGCCGGACGAACCCAGTGTTGAGTTCCGCAGCTTCGGCGATAGTTCTATCAATATGTGTGTCGAATTCTGGTGTGAAGGCGTGGATGACGGACCGAATAAATTCTGCTCCGACATTGGCTTTATCATCTGGCGCACACTGAAAGCCAACAACATCGAAATTCCGTTTCCGCAACGGGTCGTTCACGAAGCGCCAAAGGTGCGCGTGGCTGACGCGCCGAAGGCTGTGCGGAAGACGGTGAAAGCAAAGAGCTAAAATATGTCAGCTCGGCACATTCAAACATTGCTCGCGATTGTTTTCCTAGGTCTCGGTGGCTGGTGCTTGATCCTACCTGGAATGGTTGAGCGGCTCGCCTTCCTCCCTGAATTTCAACATGATAGCGCCACCACCCGTCTTCTTATGGGCTGCTTTGGCGCTCAAGCCGTTTTATGCGGGACGGTCATTTTATTGTCTGAATTCAAGGCGCGAACGTTCCTCGTGTTTGGCTTGGTCGGCTCTCTTCCGTTCTTTGTTTTTAACTATTATTTTTTGTTCGTCGCAAAGATGTTTTCGCCGCTCATGTGGCTTGATTTTGCAGGAAATATAGCGATTTTGAGTTTGTGTTTATGGGGCTGGAAACTAAAGCGGGCTTAGGGGCGTGCCGGGCTACCACCCCCCACCGCCGCCTCCACCGCCGCCGCCGCCAGAGAACCCACCGCCGCCTGATCCTGAACTGAATCCACCGCCGCTGGATTGGCTGACGGGGGCTGCGGCCGCGACGCCGGCGGTCATGGTTTTGGCCATGGTTTTAGAGAAATCGACGGGGCCGCGACCGGGGCGGAAGGCATTGCCATGGGCGTAGCTGGGACGATAATTCGCCGCTTCCGTCGGCATCGAGCTTTCAAACTGTTTGGTCCAAGGCTTCTCAACGCCGAGCGCCATCGCGTAGGGCAGGAAGCGCTCATAAAGTTCGACCGTCATCGCGGGTGGGCGCTCGCTGAGCGGATCAGCCGTGTTAATCCGCTTTTCTTCGGCTGTTTCGAGATAAAGTTTAAACCCGTCAATTTCCGAACTTATCTGCGCACCGTAACGTGTCGGGGCTGGGAGCAGGAAGGCGAAGAAGATGTTCATGGCGGCAAGGGCGATAAACAATCCAATGACGAATGGACTGTTCTTCGCAACAGGAGACGCGATTACAACGCCCACCAGAATGAAGCTGGCAATAAAGCCCAACACGGCCCAACCTAGATTAGAGCGGTAATATTTCGGGCCGTATTTTTTGGCGATGGTCCTGTGAAATTTTGAGACAGCGGAATGGAACGCTGTATCCGTTTTTCCGTCCATAACCAAAGTGCCGCCGCGTCCGGCCATCAAGGCTGTGACAAGAGTTTTCGCATCGTCGCCTTCTATTGGTGCGGACAGACGCCGGATCGTCGTCACTTTCTTGTCGGCTTTAATATCAAGCACGTTTTGCGCGCCGAGTTGCATCAACATGGCGGATAGCGCGTCCATACTGTAAATGCCCCTCTTATGGATGAAGTGAACGGCGGCGGGGCTGTAGCCCTTGGGCGGCTCATAGCGTGCAAAAACGGGCGGCTTTTGCGGGTCGCGGCCCACGCGCGACCATTGCCGCCAATAGTAAAGTAGCAAGACCAATCCGCCTCCACCAAGCATGAAGAGGGCTCCGAACCGGATCCAGAACAATTCCATTTTTCGCTCGGCGCTCATCGGCGTAATGATGCCCGGCGCGATAGAGACAGAGACGCCTAATCCGGCTTTTCGCGGCAAGGCTTGCGTCGTCGTGAAAGTCACGCTTGTGTTAGAAATGTCGATGCTGGCATTACTGGCCGTACTTCCGAAAGCGCCTGTATAGGCAGACGTGTCCGTAACTATTGCGCCGTCTGGAAACCGGATTGTCGCGCTCGCCCGATCAATTGGGAAGTTCCAAAACGTGCCCGTTGCATTCCAATATAACTCATCACTGTCGCCGTGACGAAGGACCGGATCTTCAACGCGGTAACGGATTGTGTAGCGATGCGGACCGGGGTCCAGCAGAACGTCGGCGCGGCCAATGCGCCACGTAAGGGCATTACCGCGGCGGCTCGTAGAAACCGCCTCACTCGCGCCGTCGCGCTCCACGCCGATTAACTCATACTCGAAATCCTGCGACACGCCCATGAACGTATAGCGGGCCGGAAGTTCGCGGAAAATTCCGCGTTTGATTTGATCGCCTGTGCTGATGACGTCGATCGTCTCTGTGATGATAATATCACCAGAGGTTTCGACCTGAATATCGACATCATAATTGGTGATACGTTCTTGCGCGAAACTCAAACCTGCCCAGAGCAGGGAGAGGACCAAGCCAAGCAGGAGCCTCATGTGTCAAACTCGATAGACGGAACGACGGCGTCTGCTTCGGTGATTTCAAAATAGGGTTTTGTGCTGAACCCAAAGGGTTTCGCGATCAGGTTGGACGGGACGGTTTCAATCTTTGTGTTCAACTCCCGGATCGCACCATTGTAAAACCGCCGGGCCATTTCGATTTTATCTTCCGAGTCGGACAAATCATTTTGCAGATCGAGGAAGTTTTCGTTCGACTTCAACTCGGGATAATCTTCGGCGAGTGCGAAGAGTTTCGATGTGCCGCGCGCCACCGCGCCTTCGGCAGACCCGCGCGCGCCCACATCGTTGCCCGCGCCCAGCGCCGCATTCCGGGCTTGGATGACCGCGTCAAACACGCCGCGTTCATGGGCGGCGTAACCCTTCACCGTCTCGACTAATTGCGGGATCAAATCTGCGCGGCGTTTCAGCTGCACCTCAATGTCGGACCAGCCATTTTGCGACATCTGCCGAAGGCTGACGAGCGCGTTGAAAGTGAGGACCGCCCAGATGAGGAGGAGGGCGATGATGGCCAAAACAATATATATCATACGCCCTATTTAGGGAGAGCGGCGCGTGAAGGGAAGCACGAGCGAAAAAAGCAGGCGCGCGGGGCGATCCGTTTGATGTTCCGAGAGGCCGAGCGTGAGCTTGCCTTGCGCGTCTGAACGGTAGGTTTTGAACAGACGATCCCAGATTGATAAGTTAAATCCGAAGTTACTATTGGTTTCGGGCTCAATCACGGAATGATGGATACGGTGCATATCGGGCGTGACGAAAACCCGCCGTATGATCCGGTCGAGCCGCTTGGGTAGCGCGATATTGCTATGAGTGAAAATTGCACCCGTATTGAGCACGATTTCAAAGATAATAACGGCGAGGATCGACGGGCCAAACGCTAGAATGATCACGGCTTTCCAGAGTAAGCTGACGCCGATTTCGACAGGGTGAAAGCGAACACCGCTCGTTGCGTCCAGATCACGATCTGTATGGTGGACGCTATGTAAACGCCATAACCACGGAACATAGTGAAAGGCGACATGCTGCGCCCAAACGGCGAAGTCTAACACAATGACCGCGACCGCGCCTTCAACCCACGGGTCAAGCGCGAGAATGTTGAAGAGACCCCAACCCTTGGCGGCGGCCAATGCGGCGATGGCGACGGCTAAAACGGGTGCCATCAAGACACTGACTAGGCTGCCTAAAACAGACAGCGATAGGTTCGTTCGCCACCGCGACAGGCGCGGCAAAACACGAACGCGCGCTGGTAGAACGCTTTCTAACGCCATAAAAAATACGAGTGTGCCGACAAAAACGCCAAGCCGAACTAGGGCAATCTCATCCAAAGCTAGAGGCAGCCCTTTTGACGGCGAGCCAGCGCGATAGAGCGGCTATCGCGTTCGGCTCTGGCATCAATCGGGCGGTTACTACCATTTTGCGCATAGAGCGTCGAAAAATTGCGGCGGCTATTGGTGCGTTCCAGCTCGCTCGGGTCTTCTTCCAACAGCATATCTTGCGGACTGGCGCGATAGCTCTCTGATAGCATGGCGAGTTGCTCGCAATCATACGCCGCATATTTTTCAGGCTGTGCGTTCTCGAAAGTCAGACAACCCGACAGCAATACCGCTGCGCTGATTGCCAAAGTGATCCGTCCGATTGATTGCCATTCCATAACCACCCGTCTAGCAAGTGATCGGGTGACGATAAACACACAAAGGGTTCATGTATGACGGATGCAAGTCAGAGAACGATGCTGATCACGGGCGCGTCGGCGGGCATTGGCGCGGCCTTAGCGCGCGAATATGCGGGGCGCGGCTGGAACCTGATCATCACGGCGCGGCGCACGGAGCGGTTAGAGGCTCTGAAAGCGGAGATTGAATCCATTTTCTCTGTGAGCGTCGATTGCGTGACGGCTGACCTGATGGCGGACGGCGCGGTGGATATGATGCTGGCCGAAATTAAAGGCAAAGGCCTGACGGTTGACGGTCTCATCAATAATGCGGGTTACGGCCACCCGGGCGTGTTCCTCGATAGTTCGTGGGAAGAGCATGATAAGTTCAACCGTTTGATGGTCGACGTCGTTGTCGAAGCGACGCGTAAACTCCTGCCAGGCATGGTGGAGCGCGGCTTTGGCCGGGTGATGAGTGTCGCCAGTCTCGCTGGGCACATGCCCGGCAGCCGCGGTCACACACTCTATGCGGCGGTGAAAGCCTATCTGATTAAGTTCAGTCAAAGCTTGAACGCGGAACTAGAAGACACGGGCGTCTATGTCTCTGCACTTTGCCCTGGCTTCGTGATTACGGAATTTCATGACGTGAATGGGACCCGCGAAGGGATCAATCAACTGCCGAACTATATGACGATGAGCGCAGCAGAATGCGCGCGCCTCGCGGCGGATGCGCTCGAAGACAATAAAGACGTCTTTATTGCGGGAAAGGTCAACCGGACCATTGCGCGCCTCGCCCGCTTTTTACCGCAATCACGGGTCAAAGCCATGCTGCGAAAGCGGTCTGAGAGCTACCGCAATACCGGAGATAAATAATGGCTCCCACAACAGACGAACGTGTCTTTGTCGCGCTTGACCTTCCAAGTGTCGAAGAGGCCCGCGCCCTTGTGGAGCGTCTGGGCGACAGTGTTGCGAGTTATAAAATTGGGCTGCAACTACTGCCGATTGGCGGTGTTGAGCTCGGGCGTGAGCTTCGAGCCAAAGGCAAGAATGTCTTCTTAGATTTCAAATTTCACGATATTGACGCGACAGTTGAAAAAGCCACGCGCTCTGTTGCTGATTTGGATGCGCAGCTCCTGACCGTTCATGCGCGCCCCGACGTGATGCGCGCTGCTGTGAAAGGGAAGGGAAGCTCCAGCCTCAAAATTCTGGGCGTGACCGTTTTAACGTCGCTGGATAAACAGGCGCTCGAAGACATTGGGTATAATGATAATGCGGAAGACTTAGTGATGCGCCGCGTCCGGCAGGCGCTCGCAGCTGGCATGGACGGGGTTGTTGCCTCGCCCTTAGAGGCCGCTGCAATCCGCGCGGCAGTGCCGGAGAGTTTCCTTGTCGTGACGCCCGGCGTTCGACCTCAAGGGGCTGACGCAGGTGATCAAAAACGCGTAGCGACGCCGTCCGCCGCTTTGGCGTCAGGCGCATCGCACCTGGTGATCGGGCGGCCGATCACTCAGGCCAAAGATCCTGTCGCCGCCGCTCGCGCCATAATGGCGGAGATCGACGGTGTGGATTTTAGATCGGCTTAGTAACCGTAACGCGAGCCGCCATAGGGCTGGGGCGTGCAGCCGCCCGTCACGCAGACGGGGACCGGGTAACGGACATAGATAATTGGGCGAACAACGCGGTAGTAAACGCGGTGCGGCGCTGGGCGGTGAACTTGTGGCGGCGTCCATCTTTTGACGACTTTGTAGCAACCTGTGACCTGATGGCCATTGGGGTTATGAACTGAGATTGGGCAGCTTGTTGGGTGAAGGAATTCATTCGGCCCTAAACCGCCATAGGTTCCTGAGAACCTTTCCTGCCGATATTGATGGCTCTGATAGGCTGATGACACCACAGCGTTTGCACTTGCAGATGCGTAAGCGGACCCGCCCGCAGTGGAGGCATATGCCGACGCCGTAGCCGAGCCGTAACCTGAGGAAGCAGGGGCAGAGGTCGCCGCAGCGTATGAAGCCGCATAGGACGGTGATAGCGTTGCGGTGCGGCCTATATATGCCGATGCACCTGCGTAGCTGGATCCACCGCTTAGGCTTGACGCGCTAGCTTGTGCCGAGGCCGAACTATGCCCAGCTTGAGCTGAAGCCTGTGCAGAGGTCGATGCATATCCACCAGAGGCTCCGGAATAATGTCCTGCGCTTGCATGGCTTGCCGCGCTTGCGCCGGATGTCCCAGCATAGGCAGACGCGGATGCGCTGGAATGCGACGTGACAATCGGATGATAGGATGTGGTCGGGGCGTGCGTCACAGGCGGATAAGTGACGGGCGGATGGGTTACTGGTGGGTGAGTGGGCCGCGGCGCAGGCGGATGATAGGCCGCTCCGCCGCAACGGGCTTGATGCTGAAAATAAGATGACAGCGGCGGCAAGGTGCTAGTGCCTGTGCGCGGACCGCTACAGCTGACGCAGCTAGTCGGAGGCGGTGGCGTTACGACGCAAGATGCATTTGCATCAGCATTGAAAGCAGCCGCGAGCGTGACACCGCTCGCCAGTCCTAAAGTAATTTTGATCAGCTTGGACACGGGCGACCCTCTTCCTTGCGCGTTGGTCCGAATGTCTGAATTCGGACAGAGCGCCAACTGGGCGGCTCCGGCAAAGGGTGCTGCAATGACTGTGCCAGTCGGTCGCGACATAAAAAAAGCCGCCGCCCATAACGGGCAGCGGCTTAATTAATTTATGCATCAGAAACCCTAGTAACGGCTGGGCTGTCCGCCATGTCCACTGCAGGTCGTCGGCGGCATTGGGTGCGGCATGGGATAAGGTGTGGGATGAGGCATTGGCGTTGGATGTGGCATCCGGCGTTTGCAAATGACTTGCGTGGCAGCCGTGTTGCCAATCTGTGTCGGACCAGACACGCGTTCCCAATAGGTTCCGTCAGCGCCAACGCGTGATCCGTAACGACCGTTTTGCATCAGGACAGGCGCGCCCGCTGCGCCCGGGTGACCCGTTGGGATTGACGGCTGAACCATCGGTCCCTGAACCATGGGACCACGCATCATCGGCTGCGGCATCATTGGAGCTCGCATCATTTGCGGTTGCATCATAGGGGGGCGAACAATTGGAGCCTGAGCCATAGGAGCCTGAACCATCGGCGCTTGCATAATGCGAGGCTGCATCATTGGGCCAGACATCATCGGCGGACGCTGCGGCATCATTGTCATGTGCGAGCGGGCCATATGTGATCCACTCATCTGTGAATTCATTATATAAGGACGCGGCGTTGGTAGCGGACCAATCGGCATGCCGGATAGAGCCGGCGTTACGCCGCCGGGACCCGCGTCAAGAACGGCTTGGGCCCGGTAAGGGTTACGGTCGACAACAGACGTCGGGAGGTAAGCAATGCCGGGCGTGATTGTATAAGGGTCGCCATAAATCCGAGGCGTGAACTTGGAGGGGTCAAACCCGCCGCCAATTGCCACAACGCGGTCTGGAACATGCGGCCGTGGCCTGTAGACATGAGGCGTGTAAGATTGCGGCGCGGTCGTTGCAGCCGCTGACGCATATGATGAAGTAACGGGCGCGGGCGTATAGGTCGGCGTGGCAACTGATGTTGTGCTCACTGCCGCGCTGGCGCTTGCTGTTGCACTGCCTTGATGGCCGGTGCGGCAATAGGCCGTGCTCTGTGGGTGGCAGCCTTGGGTAAATCCGATAGGTGCGTCGCCCAGACCAACGGTTGGGGCAAGCCCATGAACGCGTGTAATTGATACATGCGGAGACCGCTGAAAATGGACACTATCCAGAAAATCATAGGGCGTCCGGTTTTCAACCGTTGTGGGACCTGAATACCCTTGCGGAGACGGCATATATGCCACGCCCGTATCGCAGCCTGCGCTGCCACAATTGGTTTGGTGCTGAACAGGGGGCTGTGTATGCGGCGCAGGATCGCAGCCCGTAACGCCGCAATAGGCCGGACTGCCCGCTAAAGCAGAACCGCTTGCGAGGCCTAAAATTGCGACTGTGCCGCCGACGCTCAACAGAGCTTTTTTGATGGCCATTTCGCCACTCCCACTAAGTTCGCGCCTGGATCTTTCCAGTGCGCCATCATTCACCAAATTACGGAGAAGGGTGGCCGGCGCGGCGTGGGGTTAGCTTAGAAGTCGTAGGCGATGCCGCCCCGTTCCCAGTCCCCAAAACGCGTCGGCTCTTCGCCGCTCGGACCGTTTTTCTCGGCTGGACGCGTTGGTTCGGCTTCTTTCCTCCGTCGCTCGGCGGCCTCTTTCAAGGCGCGCTGGGCGGCAGGGGGCAAAACCTTACCGGGGGCCGCATTGTCTAATTCGTCTGGGGATGTCTCTGACATACCCAAGAGATAAGAGCGGCGACCCGCAACGTCAAACCGGAACCAATAAGTCCGATGTCCCTTTTCGTTACAGTGGAAGGCTGAAAAACGCGTGAATCCCACGCTAGGACACTGTTTACCATAAGCTGTCTCATGGATCGGACGTCGGCATGCGGTGAATATGCCGCATGGTAGCCGCTTGCTGGGATGGACCGTCCGCCGGGTCTGTCCTATGGGCGCGCCATGTCCGATACGCCCAACAAATCTTCTCGACCCTCAAACTCATCGTCCAATCGATCTGGCGGCGGTGGCTCCGGTGGAAAAAGCCGGACACCCAGCAAAGGCGGCGGATATAAAGGGAAAGGCGGCAGTTCCAGCGGCGGTGGCTATAAAGGAAAGGGCGGCGGCTCTTCATCCGGCGGGTATAAAGGAAAAGGCTCAGCAGGCAGCTCTAGTGGATATAAAGGCAAAAGCTCTGGATCCGGCGATGACCGGAACCGCTCACGCCCTCGCTCCAGACGCGACGAACTCACCAATGCGCAGCGCGCGCGCAAAGCGGCCGCCATGGCCGTCGCCGATGTTATGGGGCGGGGCTTCCGTTTGGAAAGCTCGCTTGCAAAGAACCCAGCGCTTGAAGGGTTAGACCCCCGCGACCGCGCCTTTGCAAGGGCGATTGGCGCGACGACATTGCGCCGCCTCGGACAAATCGATGCGGTTTTGGCCCCATTGGTCAAATCCCCGCCGCCCGGACGCGTGCAAGCCTATTTACAGACGGCAGTCGCACAAATGGTCTTTATGGATGTCGCGCCGCATGCGGCTGTCGGGGATACGGTCACCTTGGTGAAGGCGGATGATAAATCTGAACCTTTCAAAGGGTTAGTTAATGCTGTGCTGCGCAAAGTGGCGGATATTGGCAAAGCTGAAGCGGCCAAAGTGCCGCCGATCAACAATATCCCCGGTTGGCTCCGTTCAGAATGGACGCGGCTTTATGGAAAAGCCGCGGTCCGGCGTATGGCCTTATTGCTCGCGACATCACCGCCGCTTGATCTGTCTGTTAAAAAGGACCCTGAAGGTTGGGCGAAAAAACTCGGCGGAACTGTGATCGGTGGAAAGACGGTCCGGCTAGACGTCATCGGTAATGTGACAGCCTTGGAAGGCTTCAAAGAAGGCGAATGGTGGGCACAGGATATTTCTGCGTCACTCCCCGCACGGGTTTTAGAGCAAGCCTGCGGTGGATTTGAAGGCAAACGCGTCGCAGATTTATGCGCCGCGCCCGGCGGGAAGACGATGCAGCTTTGTGCGATGGGCGGGGAGGTGACGGCCTTTGATTTGTCCGAAGCCAGAACCGAGCGGTTGAAGCGTAACTTGGACCGGACAAAACTTGATGCGACCATCGTGATGGCCGACTTGACAGAATATACGCCCGAAAAGACGTTTGACGCAATCCTTTTGGATGCGCCTTGCTCTTCTACAGGGACATTCCGCCGACATCCTGACGTCATTCACAACCGCCGAGAGCGCGATATTACGCCTCTGACCCGACTCCAAGACACACTTCTCAAGCATGCGGCGAAATGCGTGTCGCCTGGCGGAGTGCTGCTTTATTCAGTCTGCTCACTGCAGGAAAGAGAAGCTGCGGATCGAATTAGAAAGTTTTTGAAGGCCATGCCTGAATTTGGCCTTGTTGAGCTGGCACCAATACCTGGTCTGGACCTTCCAGAGGACCGTATAGACGGCGGAATGATAAGACTTCTGCCGTCCGAAGCGCCCGATGGGCGGGGTATGGACGGATTTTTCATCGCGGTTCTAAAAAGGACCGATTACACAGACGCAAAAGGGGCGTGAAAGACTTAAAATATGACCTGATTACAGGGTTTAAAGGTCGTATTAACTTGGTTTGGATAAGTTTGCTCCAAACTGGCATGAGTCTTGAAGCGGTATGCTCAGCGATGTGTCATTATGGGAGGCTCTTCATGAGCACGAAACAGATTATCCGCAGCGGCCTTATCGGGTCTGCCGCATTTGCGGCGCTCGGCTTAACCGCCTGCGCTAACAGTCACGCTCAAAGCCCGCGTTACGGCGGCGGAACTCATTACGATTATGAGAGTGCTCAATCATGCGGTTCTAGCTGTGCGACAGGCGTGACGACACCAACTTATCGTCCGGCTCCCGTCCCGACAGCACCCCGGACGCATTACGGCTACGAAGGTGTTCCATGCGGTACGTCATGTAGCACGGGTTATACGGGTACGGTTTCTTCTGGTTATCCAACAGTGACGTCTGGACACACAACGGGTTATACAACCGGTACGACGGGCTACACAACAGGCTCAACCGTTACATCTGGCTACTCGCAAGAAACTGCGCCTTGCCCAGCGGGCACAACATCACAGCCTGATGGCACATGTATGCAGGGTGGTTCGCACACAAGCTATACAACTGGATCATCGACTTACACGGGTGGTTCATCCTACTCGTCCGGTAGCTACTCATCGGGTTACGCGACATCCGGCGGCGTTGCAGAGTGCCCAGCGGGGACGACATCACAGCCTGATGGCTCTTGCCTACAGAGCGGTGGGTCTTCTTACTCAAGCCACACGACATCAACATATTCAGCGCCAGTGACGTCGACATATAGTTCGACTTACGCAGCGCCGACAACATCGACATATAGCTCGACTTATGTGGCTCCTGAGCTGACAACTGAATGTTGTGGTCCGGTATCATCCTCCACAACTGTCTACTCTGGCGACGCTGGAACGGCCACATATGGCGGTTACGCGACATCAGGATCGACTTATAGTTCAAGCGATTACCTGCCGATCCGCAAATAAGCGGACGACGGTCAGGCACATCGAGCCCGGTCCGGTTTATTCCGGATCGGGCTTTTTTGTGCCTTGATTGCGTCTGTGCGTTGCGAAGGTCTGGGCGCGCTGCTAAGTTACACAAGAATTCAAATTTATCGATCCTGATCTCTCCACTCACCCCATTGACCGAGGTAGCCCGTGAGCGACGTTCTCATCTCCCCGTCTATCCTCTCGGCTGACTTCGCCGCGCTGGGACAAGCTGTCGCCGATGTTGATGCGGCGGGCGCCGATATGATCCATATCGATGTGATGGACGGCCATTATGTGCCGAATATTACAATCGGTCCTGATGTCGTTAAAGCCTTGCGCCCTCATTCAGCCAAACCGTTTGATGTTCATTTGATGATTGCGCCCGCCGACCCATATCTGGATGCATTCATTGATGCTGGCGCTGATTTTCTATCGATCCATCCTGACGCAGGCCCACACCCGCACCGCAGTTTGCAAGCGATCCGCGCCCGCGGGGCAAAGCCGGGTCTTGTTTTAAATCCGGGGACCCATGCGGATGTTATCGCGCCCATGATTGATATGGTCGATATGATTCTGGTGATGAGTGTTAACCCCGGCTTTGGCGGGCAAAGTTTCATCGACAGCCAATTATCGAAAATCGAAACGCTCCGCGCGATGATTGATCAGACGGGCCGAGACATTGTGTTGGAAGTTGATGGCGGTGTGAACCCTCAGACGGCCGCGCGCTGCGTTGCAGCCGGCGCTACGGCTTTGGTCGCTGGTAGCGCTGTATTTAAAGGCGCGGGATCGCTTTCTGATAATATCCAGGCCCTTCGTGGGTCCTCCGCGCAGGCTGCGGCCTGATCGGCCGAGTGTGTCACAACGGGTCACTATAACGGACGCTTTGCGCGCACGCCTCGGCCAGGCGGTGATGGACACGTCAGCTTCGCTGCGTCCAAAGCCGAAAACCAGTGGGCGGTCGCCTGCGTTCAAATCCATCACTGTGACACGCCCCTATGGTAATCGGCGTCTGGGCGCTGACTTGCTGGCGGGGCGATGGTCTTATGGCGGTCACAGCATTGATGTCGGTGTGCACGGCCACCCTTTTTCAGCGTCTCTCCCATCAGAGCGTTTTGCTGATTGGCTGCATAGTTTCGACTGGTTAGCGGATTTACTCGCAGTTCCGGGCGGCGAGTCCAAAGCCGGACAATTGGCAGCGCAGTGGGCGGATGCTTTTGCAGGCAGCAATGCCTTTGTCTTCGCGCCGGATATTCTCGCGCGCCGCACACTGCATTGGGGACGGATGTTGTCCGCTTTGACTGACGCCGAAGACGTTCTTGCAAAACGCTATTCGGTGCAGATGCGGCAACTTCGCCGAGATACGGCACGACTATCACCGGGTCTGCCTCAACTTCGCGCGCAAGCGTCATTGGTGACCTATGGCGCGCGTCTGGCCGATAAGGGCGAGACCGTGATGGCACGAGCGCTGGATGCGCTGGACGAGCATATCGCGCAGCAGGTGCTTGCGGATGGCGGGCATATCAGCCGCTCGCCGATGGCAACATTGGACGCGCTAGAGGCTTTGCTGGACGTGGACGCCGTGTTGCAGGCGGCTAGCTTAGAGGGGTCGCGCGGCCTAGACCGCGCCATAGACCGTATGCTTCCGATGATTGCGACCCTCCGCCATACAGACGGTGGTTTTGGCGTGTTTCACGGTGGTGATGAAGGCGATGTAGACCGTATTGCCGCTGTTCTAAAATCCCGTTCTGGCGACCCGCAACCTTTCGCTTTTTGTCCACACATGGGGTATCACCGTTTGGACGCGGGCGGTACGATTGTCATGGTTGATATGGGCAGCGTTCCTGTCCGCCCGTTTGACTTAGGGGCCCATTTGGCCCCGCTCGCGACGGAAATTTCGACCGCGGAGGGCCGCTTGCTGGTCAATTGCGGCTGGCATCCCGGCGCGGCGCCCGCGTGGCGACGCCCCGTCAGGGCCAGCGCCGCGCACTCAACCCTGACATTGGCAGACCGATCTCCGGGCCGAATATTAGACGACGGCTTCCTCGCAAACGCGCTTGGTCCGGCGATTGCAGAGGAACCACAGAATGTGCGCGCTCGCCGGAAAGAGCAAAGTAGCGGGATTTGGTTGGAAAGTTCGCATGACGGCTATAAAGCTGACCACGGCTTGATGCACCGGCGTCGGCTGTTTGTCGGGGAAAGCGGTGACGATGTACGCGGGGAAGACAGTTTATTCGTACCAATGGGCGATGTGCCTGTATCGCGCGATTCTGTCCCATTTGCGCTTCGCTTCCATTTCCATCCGGACGTCCGCGTGAGCCTTGCACAAGACATGTCGAGCGCCTTGCTTGTTCAAAATGGTCGCTCAGGTTGGCGTTTCCGCACAGATGGCGGACCTTTGGCCGTTGAGCCCAGCGTCTATCTTGGCAGTGGCGCGCGGCCTGTGAAATGCCAGCAACTGGTTATTGCAGGCAACGCGCTGGGCGATGGTGACGGGCACGGCCGTGAAAACCGGGTGCGCTGGTCGCTACGACGTCTTAAAGGACGGAGTGCATGAGCCAGACAAGCGGACAGAAATACACAAAACGCAGACCGCTGAGGCAGATTGTCAAAGGCGTGATGCTCATGCTGGTCGATGGCGTAATGGCGTGGCTATCCATGCTGATGGCTGTTCGGCTGCGCTACGACACAATCAACCGCCCTATCCAAGCTGATATTGATCACCGCGCGGCCATCATTGCGGGGTGCGTTGCGATCATTGTTTGGGCATTTATGCGTCAGGACCGCCTTATCTGGCGATTCACATCGCTGAGTGATTTCCGTCGTCTCTTTTTAGGGGTCGTTGGCGTGATGGTAATTGTGCCGCTTATTCTGTTCTTCGGATTTGAACGCGGACAACATTTCCCTCGTTCAGCCCCGTTCATTGCAGGCGCGATTTTCTCATTGGGGATCGTGTTGTCTCGTTTGATTGCCATGGCCATCAGTAATGGCGATGTTCGGGCCTTGTACCGTTCACCGTCACGTTATTCCGATGATGCGATTTTGGTCGGCAAAGCGTCGAACCTTTACAATTATTTGCGCGACAGCTCCCGCAAAGATCGCGGCAAAGGCTTCAATCCGGTCGGCCTGATTGAAACATCGGGGCAATATGCCGGGCGCTCGATCCGCTCTGTGCCTGTACTGGGCAATGCCTCCGATCTTGCGACAGTCTATCCGAAGCTGAATGCCCGTCGGGACAAGCCGCTGCATATTTTGTCGCTGGACCCTAATCCGGATCGGCAGCAAACCCAGCAACTTATCAAAGTCGCCGCAGAGCTTGGCGCGCCTTTATCCCGCACCGGAACAGGCGCTAATCAAGGGCTGAGCCGGTTTGAAGCGGCTGATTTGATCGGACGTGACCCGCGAACGCTGGATATGACGCCTGTGTCCGAATTGATTTCTGGTAAGCGCGTTTTAATTACGGGTGCGGGCGGGTCTATTGGCTCCGAGTTAACGACGCAGATCGCGCGCCTTGCGCCGAGCCATTTGGCGCTCGTCGATATTAGCGAACTCAACCTGTTTAATCTGGAACGTCAGCTCGCGCCGCTGCAGCCGTTTGGACAGGCCGCGCCGTGGAGGACTTACTTAGGAGACGTGTGTAACCGTGGCCGCATGGCCGAGATTTTTGCCGCGGAACGTCCCGACATTGTTCTTCATGCCGCGGCGCTTAAACATGTGCCGTCAGGCGAACGCAATCCGGTTGAAACGCTCCGCACCAATGTCTTGGGTACACATGCGACGCTCGATCTGTGCGAAATCTATGGCGTGACGCATTTCGTGCTGATCTCGACAGATAAAGCTGTTGATCCGGTCAATGTTATGGGCGCATCCAAACGCGTCGTTGAGCTTCTCACTCTGGCGCGTCAAACGCAGGTGCCGACGATGCATGCCTCGGCTGTGCGGTTCGGTAATGTGCTCGCGTCAACAGGATCTGTGGTTACTTTGTTTGAAGAACAAATCGCGGCAGGCGGTCCTGTGACAGTGACGCACGCGGACATGAACCGCTATTTTATGACGGTGCAGGAAGCCTCGTCTTTAGTCTTGCAAGCCGCGGCTTTGAGCGCTGCTCAAGAAACCCATTCCGCGCATATTTACGTGCTGGAAATGGGAGAGCCCGTTAACATTGCGCAGTTGGCGCGAAACCTGATCCGGCTGAGGGGCAAAGTCCCGGACGAAGATATTCAAATCCGCTACACAGGCTTGCGTCCGGGCGAGAAGCTATCGGAAAAACTGACACATAAAAATGAGCTTCTATCGCCGACACCCGTGTCCGGTGTGGCGCGCTTTGATGCCTGTGTCATCGATCCGATTGCGGTGTTACGCGGGGTGGATGAACTACTTGGCGCGATTGATCGGCGGGACCGTCCGCAAATCAAAAAAGCGCTGACGACGCTGCTGAAAGATTTCGTGCCGAAAGATACGCTCAACGGATTGCCTGTCATTCACGATCTACCGGCGCCCGCCGATATTCCAGCCCTTAAAACGCCTCGGACTGACGGCTCTTAACAGGAAACGCAGGCTATGACTCGCTTGCGGCTCTAGCCCGTGATAGCGCGCGCCCGTCCAAGTTTTAGATTTCATTTTCGATTCCGCGGCGGACCGTCCCATGCCCAATCCCAATCCCGACCTTAAACCGTTTGATGCCAGCCGGCTGCGCCCAGTCGCGCGGGCGTTGCTATCCGTATCTGACAAATCCCGCTTGATTGATCAGGCCAAAGCCTTGTCAGACCTCGGTGTGGAACTGGTCAGCACGGGCGGGACGAAACGCGCGATTGCGGATGCCGGAATTGCAGTCTCTGATGTTGCGGACCTCACCGGATTTCCGGAAATGATGGATGGCCGGGTCAAAACCTTGCACCCGATGGTGCACGGCGGCCTTCTCGGCGAACGCGATCTCGCCTCTCACGTTGATGCGATGAGCGCGCACGGCATTGCGCCGATCGATCTGTTGATCGTTAATCTCTATCCGTTCGAACAAGCCGTTGCTTCTGGCGCAGACTACGAAACCTGTGTCGAAAACATCGATATTGGCGGTCCAGCGATGATTCGCGCTGGCGCAAAGAACCATGCCCATGTGGCCGTCTGCGTTGACGCGGATGATGTGGACGCCGTGATCGAAGAATTGCGCGCCAATGACGGACAGACGTCCGGCACATTGCGCCAGAAACTGGCGCATAAATCCTTCGCGCGCACAGCGCATTATGACGCGGCCATCGGGAATTATTTCGCAGGCGTGCGCGGCGATATGGCACCCGATTACCGCGCCCAAGGCGGCGCGCTAAAACAGACCCTCCGCTACGGCGAGAATCCTCATCAAACGGCGGCGTTTTATGCGGATGGCTCAACCCGTCCCGGCGTGTCCACTGCAGAGCAGCTACAGGGCAAAGCGCTGTCTTATAATAATATCAACGATACGGACGCGGCCTATGAATTGGTCGCTGAATTTGGCGATACACGCACGGGGTCGTCGCCTGCCGTCGCGATTATTAAACACGCCAACCCGTGCGGCGTGGCGACCGCCGATGATTTCATTACGGCCTATCGCAATGCACTCGCATGCGATCCCGTGAGCGCCTTTGGCGGAATTGTTGCGCTCAACGGCGAGCTTGATGAAGCGACGGCGAAAGCCATCACCCAAGTCTTCACTGAAGTCGTTATTGCGCCCGCCGCGACGGACGACGCGGTTGCCGTGTTCAAAAAGAAAAAGAACCTTCGCTTACTCATCGCGGGTGATCTACCGGACCCGCGGGACCCGTCGCTCACATATCGCAACGTCGCGGGCGGCATCCTCGTGCAGGACCGTGACAATGGTCACGTGCCGGATTCAGATTTTAAAGTGGTTACCAAACGTGCGCCGTCTGAGGCGGAAATGCGTGATCTTAAAATGGCTTGGAAAGTCGCGAAACACGTCAAATCCAACGCGATTGTTTACGTCAAAGATGGCGCTGCGGCTGGGATTGGCGCGGGCCAAATGAGCCGGATTGACGCGGCTCGTATCGCGGCCCGCAAAGCCGAGGATGCGGCTGAGAGCGCCGGTTGGGATCAACCGAAAACTGTCGGCTCCTCTGTCAGTTCTGACGCCTTCTTCCCCTTCGCCGACGGTATGCTAGCGGCTGCCAAAGCCGGAGCAACCGCCGTCATTCAACCGGGCGGATCAATTCGCGATGCCGAGGTGATTGCGGCGGCGGATGAGGCCGGACTAGCGATGGTGTTTACGGGAATGCGTCATTTCCGGCACTAATTTTCAAACAGGCCAATCTTTCATGTTCTCAGTGATTTGAAGCATTCGGAAAAAAGGGTTGCGAGCATCATGCGTTTCTGATTGTGCGCGTTTCCGTAATTGCTCTATGCGTTTCTTATACTCACCGTTGATGACGAGCTCTAAACCGTCAATGTCTTTAAGTCCTTTTGTGACGGCACCACGGGGAACGTAAGGGGACCAAAAGCTGAATTTGTGATTTTTAAAATTATCGTTGTAACGTTTTGCGTAAGATAACTGGCGTTGATGTTTTCTGCCAATTCTTGCAACGGTTTCGGCATTGTTCTTATATAGTAACCCTCGAACATGTGTGGTGACTTCACAAAAATAGATTGTGTCAGTTGAGAAGTTGAGGCCGACTACATCCAACTCTCCGAGGCCTTCAAGGCCACCGCCCGGCGGACGCACATTATAATCAACGACCTCACATCCACATTCGATTTGAAGGTAAGCGCCGACGATAAATTCGCCTATGTCTGTCAGCAAAGTCTCTCTCCATTATGAAATAGCTATATTTGGGTGTCGGTCGGTCAATTTAGTGTGACATAGCTAATGTCGTATCGCTTTAGAAAAAACGTCAGGTTATAGAGGTTTTATGCGCACCGTCCTTCTTCCTCTCCTCCTCTGGCTAACTGCCGCCACAAGCGCGCTCGCGACCAGCTCCCTTCCCATCGACACAGGGAAAGTTGAGGCATCACTCCTCTCGTCTCATTACACCGTCGCGCCGGGGGAGACGTTTCAGATCGCCTTGAAGACAGAGCTGGATGACAAGTGGCATACCTATTGGCGCAATCCGGGCGATAGTGGGGAGCCCGTTCAGATTACGTGGACTGTGCCGCCGATCATCACAACGGGCGAGCTTGTCTGGCCTTTGCCCGCACCCATCCCGACAGGGCCGATTATCAATTACGGGTTCGAAGGCGCGCCTCTATTTCCGGTTGATTTCACAGTGGCGGAAGACGCCGCGATAGGCTCGGTCATCGAGGTTGAAGCGGCAGTCTATTATCTCGTCTGTTACGATGTTTGCATCCCCGAGGACGGCACCTTGCGGATTATCCTGCAAGTCGCCGAAGACTCCGAACTGAATGACCGCAACGCCGCCGCGATTGCCGAAGCGGTCAACATGGCACCGCGCGAGATCAGCGTTGATGCGGCGATGCAAGCGAATGGCGACGCGCTGTCGCTTCAATTTTCCGATTTACCAGCCGGCGATTTTTCGAACGCCTATTTCTTCCCTTATGACAACACGCTGCTCGTTCACTCTGATCCACAAATCGCGACTGTGGGCGATGGCGGTGTGCAGATCGATACAACGGCCAGCTTTGGTTGGGGCGATGGATTTTCTGAGCCGCAACAGGGTGTGCTGGCGTTTGATTTGGATGGGGCGCGGACAGGGCGAATCGTGACCGTAGCGACGGGTTCGGCTCTCTCCATCGGCGTCAGCCATTCAGGTTCTTCTGGGTCAGGACCGTCGATCACCTTGTGGGGCGCTATTTTCGGAGCTTTCATCGGCGGCCTAATTCTCAACCTGATGCCCTGCGTATTTCCTGTCATTTCGCTTAAAGCGCTGTCGCTCGCAAAGTCCGCGCATGGAGAACGCCAAACAGCTCGCCGCGAAGCATGGGCCTATGCGGGCGGTGTGTTCGCGACCTTCGCTGTACTCGTGATTGCGCTGATGGTTGTCAAAGCCGGCGGTGCCGCACTTGGCTGGGGTTTCCAATTACAAAACCCGATTGTCGTCGGGTTGCTCGCGCTCCTGCTCTTCGCGGTCGGGTTAAACCTGATGGGCGTGTTTGAGGTCGCAGGCGGCTCATATCAAGGCACAGGCGCGGCGCTCGCGGGCAGGGGCGGCCTCACAGGATCATTCTTCACGGGCGCGCTGGCTGTGTTGGTCGCAACGCCCTGCACCGCGCCGTTTATGGCGAGCGCCATCGGTTACGCGCTGGCGCAACCGATTTTTGTCACAATGCTTGTTTTTGCGGCGCTCGCGGCAGGGTTTGCGGCTCCGTTTCTATTGCTCGCCTACGCGCCGGGCTTGTTGACTAAACTGCCGAAGCCAGGGCCGTGGATGATCCGCTTACGCGAGGTCTTGGCCTTCCCCATGTTCGCAGCCGCGCTCTGGCTGGTCTGGGTGATCGGCAATCAAGCGGGCGTCGACGGGATGGCGCTGATATTGCTGGCCATGCTCGCGCTCGCGCTTGCTGTTTGGCTACTGCAGCGAACAGGTGTGTGGCGGTTGCTGGGCATTTTTATGATTGCGCTCGCGATTGCCCTTCCTTTTGCAGCGCGGACTGCGCCAGCGTCCGGCTCCGTTGACCTCGCGGTGGATGCGTGGAGCCCTGAACGCGTCGCGGAGCTGCGGGCCAGCGGGCAAGCGGTCTTTGTCGATTTTACGGCCGACTGGTGCGTAACCTGTAAGGTCAATGAGCGGTTGGTTCTGAAAACGGATGCGGTCAAACAGGCGTTTGCTGACACGAATACGGCGTTCTTGATCGCCGATTGGACCAATAAAAATGATGTGATTGCACGAGAATTAGAGAGTTACGGGCGTGCAGGTGTCCCGCTCTATCTTTACTTTCCAGCAGATGACAATGTCGTGAGGGGTGAAGTCCTTCCTCAAGTTTTAAGCGTAGATAGGGTAATCGATACGCTTAAGGGGAGCTGACGCCCATACTAGGAGACTGAACGATGAAAACTTTTACTCTCGCCGCTGCCGCAGTTCTGGCGCTATCCACGCCCGCATTTGCAAAAATTGCAACGGGATCATCCGTGACTGACATGACCGTTGTTGATAGTGATGGCACGACGCATAACTTGTCTGACTTTGCTGGACAGCGTGTTGTACTTGAATGGACGAATGAGGGCTGCCCTTACGTCAAGAAGCACTATAACACGAACAATATGCAGGATTTACAGCGCGAAGCGGCGGCTGACGGCACCGTTTGGCTCTCTGTGATCAGCTCCGCACCTGGCGCGCAAGGGCACAAGGACAATGTTGGCGTTGCTAACTGGAAAGCCGAGTATGACGCTGTTCCAACAGCGGTTATCCTCGATGAAGACGGTACAATGGGACGGGCATTCTCCGCCAGCACAACACCGCATATGTATGTTATCGATGCTGATCAAACGCTGGTCTATCAGGGCGCAATTGATGACAATCGTTCTTCCAACCCTGCGACCGTTGAGGGCGCAAGAAACCACGTCCGCATGGCGCTCGCGAACCTTGATGCAGGCGAACCCGTCGAAGTGACCGATACGCAGCCCTACGGATGTTCGGTCAAATATAAATAAGGGGACTTGCGCCACCTAGAAACAAGACAGCCCGCCATTCCGGCGGGCTTTTTTATGTGATGGTTTCAACCGTCAGATTATTATTGGTGAAGACGCAAATTTTATCGGCAATCGCCATAGCTTTGCGGGCTAGCACCTCGGCGTCGTCTTCATATTCGTTCATCGCTAGGGCGGCTGAGTAGGCATAATTCCCGCCAGACCCGATGGCGACAATGCCTTCGTCCGGTTCAACGACATCGCCATTGCCAGTGAGAACAAACGTCTGATCTTTATCCGCGACGATTAACATCGCTTCGAGATTGCGGAGATATTTGTCAGTCCGCCAGTCCTTCGTTAGCTCGACGCAGGCGCGCGCGAGTTGTGTGGGATATTGTTCTAATTTGGTTTCCAGCCGTTCCAGCAAAGCAAATGCATCCGCTGTCGCGCCGGCAAACCCAGCGAGCACATCGCCGCCGCCGACACGGCGGACCTTGCGTGTATGCGCTTTCATGACAGTGTTGCCCGCGCTGACCTGTCCGTCGCCGACGACCACGACTTTGCCATTCTTGCGTACGGATAAAATCGTCGTGCTGCGCCACTGTTCTTTTAGATAATTATCGCTCATGCATGCGATGTGGGAGCGAGGCGGCGGGTCGTCAACCGCCATCGCTGCCTCTTACGGCCTACCGACCCCAGCGCGCCGTTGTTCCGCGCCCGTCAACGTGAACGAAAGGACCGTGCACCGCATTGGCACGGTAAGCTCCGATCCCGCCCTTTGGCAAATCCGTACGTTGTCTGAACAAGCGTTGAGCATAATCGTAAAGCCAGTTGGCATCAGCTTTGGTGATTTGTCCATCGCGGTTTAAATCGTCCATATTGCCGTTGCGCGGTTCATAATCGACATAAATATCGGCGGCGTCGCCGTACATGTGGCGGGAGAATTTTGCAGACCCGATAGCAGAATTGTAGAAGGGCGTTCTGAAGCCGCTCATGACGAAAAAAGTCTCAGCGTCTGTCGTTTTGTCTTCATTAAGCGCCATCAATAGCGCTTCTAGGCGCCGGACGTTGTTCTGGCTGACCAACACATATTTAGGCCAGTGACCGGGCTGTTGCTTACAGAGAAATTGACCAACCTTGAAATGGGGAGACAGGTCAATTTCACGGTCATCCGGACCGTCCAATTTAATAAAGCCCTTCGGCGCGTTACGTGGATAGGTCCCGATCCGATAACCATTCAGCCACCCTCTCGAGTCAATGTTAGATGCGGGTTCCAGCACAAAGATATTGATCTTTGCGACAGTCTCAAACCCTGACATCAATGTTGCACGGAGCGTTTGCGCGGTAGCAGGCGCACGCCAATTTGGCGTCCAAGCTGTCCCGTCGATCATCAACACATGATCGGAGGGCAAGGCAATATCCAGTCCCTTGCCCGGCATGATTGTCTCGTACCATTGGTCGAAACGCGGCATGTAAGCAGGCTGCGTGGTTCTCTGGGCTCGAACATCACTCTGGGTAGGAGTTTGCGCAATCGCAGAAGGTCCTGCGCCTAAGGTGATGATAAGAGCCGCAGCAAGCAGCGATGTTTTCGGCAATCTAGCTATTGGAATGTTTCTGTCCTCAAGTTGACATCATCGACGGCGTCGACAACGCGTTCTTCACCAATATCGTCTGGATAGGTGCCTTGCGCTAGGGTCGGATTCTTAAATTGCTGATATATATCGGCTGGAAATTCAACTTGGCCTTCAGGATTTACGACGGATGGGAGGTAAGTGAGGTGAACTTGAACATGATTGTCGAGGTAAAACCGTTCTCGCTCACGGCTTTGTAACGTGGCGTTGAACACGTCTGTTGAAATGCTGTCATCTCCATCTGTCAACCAGTTGGCCATTGCAACAGGGTCATCCAAGCGAATGCAACCGGAAGATAAAGACCGGACATCGCGGTCGAATAAATCGCGATTTGGTGTGTCGTGCAGGTAGATTGAGTGCCTGTTGGGGAAAATAATCTTCAACTGACCCAGCGCATTATGCGGGCCCGCTGTTTGAACCATTTGGATAGTCCGCGCGACACCTCTCTGATTCCAATCAATTGTGTAGGGATCAAGCTTTGCACCGGATGCGCGGTCAAAAATTTCGTAATTATGGGCCGCGGCATATCCCGGATCATTACGAAGTTTCCGTAGTTTTTGACGTTTGAAAAGACCGATCGGCAGGTACCACTTCGGATTGACTACAATATATTCAATCTCGTCAGAAAATGCGATTGAAGGAGTTCGTTTTTTGCCGACAATCGTTTTCATTGAAATGTCGCGGCGGTCGCCTGTCCAAGCTTCGACGCGGTAAGACGGAATGTTAGTCCAGATATAGCGTTCACCCAAATCAGCGTTTTCACGCCAGTGGGCCATGGCCCGTTCGATACGGTCGATTTTTGACTCAACGCTTTCGTTGAGTGCGGCCAATGTTGCAGGGCCGAGGACGCCGTCCTGTTGAAGGCCGTGAGCGGACTGAAAGGATTTTACCTGTTCTGCCAGCAATTCATTGTAGATCGTTGGGGATTCAACAAGGTCCATATCGACACTCGCGTAGATCCAGCCAAATGGGATTGTGTCGACGTAGCCTTCAGCGGCTAAGCGTCGGCGCAGCGCCGGAACGCGCGGATCGTCCATGCCGGGTTCCAACATATCGTCGCCGTCGCGGATCTGCATCCAGCCGCCATTCTCGGCATATTGACGATAGTTTTGTAGAGCGTCTTTTAATTCGCCATACTGCGGCACTTGCGAAGCATAATTTTCGAGTTCTGAAATCGGGTCGGTTTGGCCTGCGCTGCGAAGCGCCATAACAAGGTTGGAGCGTGTCGGGCGTGCCTCTGTCGAGCGCACCATACTGCCTTCATCAGACAGGCCGCCGCTCATTTTTGACGCCATAACGAGCCATGCGGATGTCAGCCGAAGATCAGCTGTTGCGCGCTGTTTTGGAGTTCCTTCGAAGCGGGCCTTGATAATGTCTTGGAGCGCGTCTTTTGTGATCGTGGCCTCAAAGCCATTGGCTTCAGCCATTGGGATGATTTGTAAAAGCTGATCGGCCGCTGCCTGTGTCCAGAGCGGGGCAAACACACCTTGCGCATAGGCGAGGCGGGCTGCTTCTCTAGCGCCGGGCGACACTCTGTTGCCCAAGGCTTTTCGAATCTTACCCCGCATGATTTGCTCTTCAATTTGAGCGGCAATTTCAGGACCTTTCGGGTCACCCAAAAGGTCATCGGCTGAAACAGCAGGGGCATCGATGGATGCCAAAGGTGTATGCGCTTGGGCAAAGGTTGCCGGGGCGGTGAACAGGGCGGCCGAGATTGCAGCGGCGCTCACGGCGACGAATTTTAGGCCTGCTGAGCGGGCGGCCAAAATTTGCTCTTGTTTAAATTGTGTCATGCAAGCCGAACGCCTGCAAAGTAGAAAGAGTTCCCGCAAAAGCGCTCACGAAAAAGTCAGAGGGCGCGCGCTCGTTCAATAAGTAGGATCGGAACCCCGTCGCGGATTGGATAGGCAAGGCCTGCTTTTTTGCTGATTAACTCGTGCGTCTCGCTATCATGGATAAGCGGCCCGCGCGTTTTCGGACAAACGAGAACGCTCAGCATTTTGGGGTCAATCGGAACTGCTTGCGGGCTTGGTTCAGTCATGATCGTCCTATTGAGTTGATTGGGGTTGCGTATTGTCGCCTGCGCTGCCCGACGCATAAAGATGCATCAGTCCGATCAATAAGCGCCGGCGCTCATCCGCAGTCTCTGATTCCAATAAGGACTGTTTATCCGGCGCAGAAAAAGGGCTGATCATCGCCGCTTGATTGACAAGGACGGGCAGGGGAATTTCGGCCAGAGCTTTCCAATCCACGTCAACTCCGACAGCTTTGGCGAGCGCTTTCATCGCTACAGTCAGCGCGGCGCGGTCGCTTCGTCCTGATTCCGACAGAGCCTCGGACGTCTGCCGCGCGGCGTGCATATCCGGATCTTCGCCAAAACCGTCATAGGTGACGTCAGCCTGCTTATACGGCGTTGCGACATCGGGCAGCCCCGCAATACGGAAGCGCCGCAATCCTTTGAGGACGATGAGGTAACGTCCATCATCCGTTTCAGAAAACTGAATAATTCGGCCTAAACCCCCGACATCGGCAATCTCGCCGTCAATGCTTTGAACCATCCCGATCAGCCGATCACCCTTCAGCGCATCGTCAATCATATTGAGATAGCGCGGCTCGAAAATATTGAGCGGCAAATCACAGACAGGCAACAAAACCGCGCCGCCCAGGGGAAAGATCGGGATACGCGGCGGAGTTGTCCGCCGCGCCAGTGATTTATAATGCGCGCTCATACTCTACTTACGTGGCAACTACGCAAAGAGGATGGAAGAGAGGCGGCGGCGACCATCTTTAGAAATGTCGCTGTCAGGGCCTTCCGCCTCGAAAATCGTGAGGAGGAAATGCCGCGCCGCTTCATCCGCATGCATCCGGTTGCGTCCGATGGAATAAATCAGGTGATCCACCGCTTCGGCCCGCCGACCACGCGATGCAAGGACTTTGGCAAAAACCAAACGCGCATCCAGATTTGATTCATCCGCTGCGACAGACGCTTCAGCGTCGCGTAATTCTGTGTCTTCTTCCACAGGAGCATCGGCCTGCGGTGCGCCTTCACCAATCGAGAGTTCAGAGCGAATGGACGCCACCTCAGGATGATCGGCCAGCGGTCCAACCGCACTTTCAACCATTTCCACGGCCATATCGCGATTACCCATATCCAGATAAACACGGGCCAACCCCGCCAAAGCTGAGCCATTTTCAGGGTCCAGCTGTAGGGCCTGCGCGAAATCCTGTGCCGCGCCGCCGGGATCGCCTGCCGTCAACCCATCACGGGCTCGCGCGACCAAAACTTCGGCTTCTTCTTTGGGGTCTGTTTCGCCCGACAGGCGGGCAATGAATTTTGTCAGTTCTGATTCAGGCTGTGCACCCATGAAACCGTCAACGGGTTTGCCCTCTTTAAAGCCAAATACAGCCGGAATGGACCGCACGCCGAGCTGTCCTGCCACGCCGGGGTTCTCATCAATGTTGATCTTGACGAGTTTGACCTTGCCCCCAGCTGCTTTCACTTGGCGTTCCAGCGCAGGCATTAAGGTTTTACAGGGGCCGCACCATGGCGCCCAGAAATCAACCACGACGGGCGTGGTTTGCGAGGTTTCAATGACGTCCTTCATAAAGGCACCATCGGAAGAATCTTTTACAAGTATATCGGTCATGCTCGCTAGATGGGCGAGACCCGCGTCCGGTTCAAGTCAAGCCTGAACGCGGTCGCGAGAAAGTGAGCGATTTAACCGGATTTATTCCGGCATGGGGGCATAGAAGAACTCTTCACGGATGATCATTCCGTCTGTGTCGACGGTGTAGAGGCCCACTTCGGTCATTTGCATTCGCTGGCCGCTGTCTTTCTCCGTGACATCCATGTCGAAGATAAGTGAGAACCGATCAGGTGCATGAAAAAATGGACCTTGTGTCGTCACTTTATGCTCTTCGAACGCGCTTTCCCACCAATCATGTTTGCCGCGTATGGCGTCAATGCCGTGGGCTTCTTTGCCATTCGGCCCCGCGAGGCCTTCTGCGCTCACGCAGTCCGCATGATAAAGCGTATCAAGCCCTTCGCGCTCTGTTTTGTCCCGGCAATGTTTCGCCAAAGCTGTACCAGTTTTGACCAAATAGCTTTCAAATTTTGCGTCGCCCATAATGTTAATCCTCACTGGCCAATGTTGTTAAATCAAGAATGAACGGATCATGCCCTGCCGCTTTGGCAAAAGCCAGTAGGTCATCGGATTTTACCCGCGTGCTCGCCGTATTGCGTAGGGGGTGAAACCAGACATACTCATGATCGAAAAGCGCTTTGTCGAGAATGAGGCGGACTTGCTGCGCCGCGTCATTCATGACGGAAAAAACGGTGACAGACCCTGGCTTGACGCCAAGATGTTCATACAAGGCCTCTTCCTTACCAAAGGACAGTCGTTTGGATCCGATATGCGGATGTAGTCTGTTGAGCTTAATCGGTGTGGACCCTAGCGCGCTGATCAATACAAATCGTCCGGCCTTATCCTTCAAAAACAAGTTTTTAGAATGCCCACCCGGAAGGCGGGCTTTGATCGCTTGCCCCTCTTCCACTGTAAAAACCGCCTCATGCTCTTCTGTGTGATAAGCAATGCCTAGATCATTCAAAAGGGCATAAAGGCGGGGTTCATTCGGATGTTTATCGCTCATGCGCGGCGTTTAACAAAGATGTGCAGAAACTCAAATCTGGTGCTTGCAAGCGGTGATTTGCATGGATATAGGCCGCGCTTCAACGACTGCGAATGCGGGCGTAGCTCAGTGGTAGAGCATCACCTTGCCAAGGTGAGGGTCGTGAGTTCGAATCTCATCGCCCGCTCCAGTTGTTTCCTTTGATTTCGAAGATTTACATGAGGTTCCCGCAAGGGGGCCGATTGTGCGTTTTTGGATTTGGAAGCAATTTGGAAGCGGACGTGAGCGACAATGCCGCGTCAAAAATCTGTGCATTGTTTGACAGTCACGCGTTCATTGCACGATTAGGTCATTCTAGCGGCGCCAGAGCTTAACGACTCCAAACCATACTGTTAGACTGAGGCTTAGAGCTTAAGCTTGACAGACGTTACGAAATGGTAATTGGCCTAGTCCGCCGAATTCTATTCCTCAGCCGCCGCCTCTTCGACGTCACTCTCCTGCACCACAGGTTCATACTTGCCTTCGATGTAGATGGCGGCGTGGCCGACGGGGAGTGGGGCTGATGTGAGGCTTTCTTGGACTGTGATCGCGCCGACGCCGATGGGCGCTACTTGGAGCAAGTCCCAGAGGCGGTAATCCGTTTCCGTATCAACCGTCACTATATAGTTTTCCAGTGGGCCGGATGTGCCGAGAAAGCGTGCGTTGCCCGTGGCGTCTGTATCGCCGCTCGGATGCCGAACAAGCTCGCTCCGCTCCGCGAGGTATGTTTGATCGCCGTCGCCATTTTCGAGGATGAAGGTTTCTGAGGCGCTGGCTGAAGTGGGTAGGAGGCTGGCGGCGATGAACGCGAATAGTGAGAAAAAATATATAAATAAATTTTTCATAGAACCTCTCCCGCATTCAATCTTCTAAGGTAATCCTCATCAACCACTAGAGCGTTTTCGGAGCATGCTTGTAAATCTATAGGGTTTCCATTCAGGTAATCATAATCTGTAATAAGTATACCCTTAAGGACAAGTGTTTCCCCTTCCAACTGATTGCGATTTTCCATAACAACATTGGGATTCAAAAGTGTAATTCTTGTGTCGCCGTAATTATTTTGAAACGCCTCAAAGTCATATTCGTAATCATTTAACATTTGCATGTAGACATCTTTTGATTCGTATAAACACCGAGAGTTTGTTCCAAGGACTACATAACCTTTAGCAAAAACAGTTTCCCCCGCAAGTGTTTCAATTTTCATATTCAATGATTTAGGGGATAAAGCACGTTCGTTAATCGCAGGCAACGACACGCATGAGACTAACAATAAGGAAAGTATAAAAAATTGAATTAATTTCATTCTCATACTACTTAAAAATATCATACTTTGCACCTTAGGGAGTCGGAATCATGAATTTTCTTTGTGACCTATTCAAATTTCTTTGAATTTTATCGATTTGAGCCGAAGTCATAGCATTTCTATGAGTTGTGAATGTTAATTGTCCGTTTTCGATTTCGTGAAATCCAAGATAACCATTTGACACTGTGACGGTAACTTTTGGGTTTGAGAATGACAGAGATTGAGTGTCTCCATATCCGTCGTTATCTACTGGGTTATCGACCATTCCGTCACTCTCAAATTCGCCGCTATTAATATGTCCATGTATTACAAAGTCAGCATTAGATGGTATTCCACCTGAAACAGTGGATCCCGTTGCAGTTGTTTCAGTTGTTGCCCCTCCAACTTCACTTACTGAACCGTCAGATCCATACCCCAATTTCTCTTTATCCCCCGTTTCAACAGCTACAACGCTTGCGCCAAACGCGGCAGCAAGTCCATCCACAACTGATAATACAGTAGTTTGCCCATTCGACCTTTCGGGATTATAAGTGTCAGCGGTAATTTTACATGAAGCTTCATTGCACACAGTTTCCATTCCCGTCGGGTCAGTCGCATTAATTGGATTATTCCATGTATAAGCGTATCTATTAAACTGATGCGGTTTTAATAAATCTGTGAATGCTACAGGATCCACACTTAAGAACCGCGCCACCACTGGCGAGTAATGCCGTGCCTGCATATATTGCAGCCCGCTCTCGCAGTCCTTCGCGTGTGTGGTGAAGCCTGTGACGCCGCAGTTGGAGCCTGGGCCTGTGGCGGGGTCAAAGCCGGAATTGCCATTACCCCACCAGCCGGATGTCGGATTGAGGCCATAGGGCGTGGAGAAGTCTTGGAAGGACTCCTCGCCCGGGTTGAGAGTGCCTGAACCGCCGAGCCCGTGCGTGCCGCGTATCGGCGTGCTGAGATGATCGACGTGGAGATAGGTCAGGGTTGTGGTCGTCCACTTGGCCAATGGATGGCCGTTTTGCAGGCTGATGCGATCCGCCCATTCCCCGTAATACTTTTTATAGAACGTAAGCAGGTCATCGCCCGCGTCATAGACCGAATAGCTCTCCCGCCCGTTCTCAAGCGTGTAAACGCGTTTGCCGACGCCATTACGCGGTGAGCGAAGCGAGGAAGTCCCCTTGGGGGATATTGATAGGCTGCGGAGAATGTCTCCTCATGCAGATTATACCCCGACATAGCCGTCATCTGGTCGCTCATGTCGTAAATCATGAACATCTTATGGCTGTTGTTCAGCGAGGAGCCGGAGCGGGTCATGTTGTTTGCTTCGAAGGCGGTCGCGCAGCGATTATCGGGTCTGGGGGCAGATCAAGACAGAGAAAGCCCGGCAGGGCGGGCATAGCTGTGTGAATACACGCCTGCTCCACCGGAGGTGGTTGCTAGGCTGTCATCCGTGACGAACACGCGGTTATTGGCGTCGTAAAAATTCCAGATGCTGCGCGCGTTGTTCGAATCAGAAACGCCAGCCAGCGTTGTCCAAATTGCCAAAACCGTCATGTTCAAACGCGCCTCTTTGGAGGAGGTCGCGTGTGCGTTTCCGACCGCCGATTGTGAGGTCATTACCGGCCTGACGTAAGTCACATAACAGAGTATGGCTCAAAATTCACGATTTAAACACGATGATTAATTCAGATAAATTACACGTTACTGGTGGATGCGCAGTGCGGTCTGTGGTGTAAGAAAGTGGAGTGCTGTGGCTCAGTAAATAAGTCACAAAACAGAGATGTAATATCGAAGTGAGTTGCCAGAACCGTTTAACTTTATTCTGTGCTCCACAAAACCCGATCCTTTCTTCCATCTCTCTAAAAATTAATCGAGAAAAATTCTCCATTACTGGCTAAAAGTTCGAGTTTTTTATCTGAAATCCATTGAATTTTATTCAAGTAGACATTGAAAATGAACTCTTCAGGTGAAGTAATTAGAAGTGAGGAACGCTTGATTTCTTTAGTTCCGTTTTTAAATATAATAAATATCTCAGCTTGATCAAATCTTTGCTCGCAAAGAACAAAAGCAGAAATTCCAGCATGTTTGCTAATTGGACCAGAGAAGCGACTTTCGAACTGCCGCTCCCTTATAAAATATTTTAAACCATTAAGTTTTTCAGTATCCAAATATAAATCAGAAAAAATTTTATTTAAAGTTTGGTCTACCAAATTTAGCATTTTAATTTTTTGATTATCCATGCTTAAGGATAAAAACTTTGGTATATTAAATTCAATATTATAGCGAAGGACGCCGCCAGCAACCTTCAAGTGTTGAACTTCGTTTTTTGAGTTAACATTTATACTTATTTTCCAAAAACCTTCAGTTTTGATACTTTTCTTAAGAAAAGCAGAAGTCCCAGACATTGTAGAGCGTGATCGTTCTTCAAAAACCCTTTCGACGGAACTGACCGGGCGCTGACAAGTGAACGCAACTTCTTTCAAGGTCGTTTTCTTATTTCGAATCAAAATCACACCTCTATTAATCCGGTTTTGGCCGTTGTTGTAATTCAAGAGAGTTGCCTCGTGAATTTAGTATATTTGTCGCAGCCTTTTCAGCATCAATTGCTGCAGCTCGCCCTGGAATATCAGTTTCTTCGATCGTGGCAGAGTAAGTATTGCCATCTCCAGAATTGTTTAATTGATTTACTTGCGAATTAGCACGTCTAGAAGATCCATTTTGGTTGAGTGGTTGTCCACTTATGCCTGTTTTCTTTACATAATCAGTTTGGTCCGCAATTTCATAACGATGTTGAGGTTTTGTACAAGATTTGCAGTTCCCATGCACTGCTTTAGTTGCATCCCTTACCGCTTTTAGAGCCCGACCCCCCTTTGCGACTGCGCCAACAGTCAAAAAAACTTCGTCCACAGGCGAAGCCGCTAATAGTAAACCAACCGCTACATGAGAGTGAGTTTCTACAGCGGTCTCAACTATCTCTCGTTTTCTTCTTTCTGTCATCGGTTTCATGAAACGACAGACATCGCACCTTATCTGGCGACCATTTGGGTCAGTATTACCGACTGGATCATTGCCTGCATAAGCATATCGATTTACATAATGCGGATCGCCCGTCTCCACAAACCCCACCGGATCCACACTCATAAACCGCCCCACCACCGGCGAATAATGCCGCGCCTGCATATATTGCAGCCCGCTCTCGCAGTCTTTGGCGTGGGTGGTGAAGCCTGTGACGCCGCAGTTGGAGCCTGGGCCTGTGGCGGGGTCAAAGCCGGAATTGCCATTACCCCACCAGCCGGAGGTCGGGTTGAGACCATAAGGCGTGGAGAAGTCTTGGAAGGACTCCTCGCCCGGATTGAGAGTTCCTGAACCGCCGAGGCCGTGCGTGCCGCGTATCGGCGTGCCGAGATGATCGACGTGGAGATAGGTCAGGGTTGTGGTCGTCCACTTGGCGAGCGGGTGACCATTTTGCAGGCTGATCCGATCCGCCCATTCCCCGTCATGCTTTTTATAGACAGTCCGCAGCGCGCCGCCCGCGTCATAGACGGGGTAGCTCTCTCGTCCGTTCTCAAGCGTGTACACGCGCTTGCCGACGCCATTACGCGGTGAGCGGAGCGAGGAAGTCCCCTTGGGGGATACTGATAGGCCGCTGAGAGCGTTTCTTCTTGCAGGTTGTGCCCGCTCATGCCGACCATCTGGTCGCTCATGTCGTAAGTCATGAACATGGTATGGCTGTTGTTGAGCGAGGAGCCCGAACGAGTCATGTTCCCGCGCGCATCGTAGCTATGGCTGTGCCAGCCCGCGCCGCCGGAGGTGGTCGCTAGGCTGTCATCCGTCACGAAGACGCGGTTGTTACTGTCGTAGAAGTTCCATATGCGCCGTGAGTTGTTCGGATCATTAACGCCGAGCCAGCGCCGCCCCAGATTGCCAAACCCGTCATATTCGAATGTGCCCGTGCCCCACCAGCCATCGGCACGTGTCATATGGCCAAGCGCACCATAGAGGACGTTAAAGACACCATACATTTTACTAGCGGTATTAACACCAGCTTCGTCTAAGCCATAGGTGGTATTTATCTAACTATTTCCATTGAAGGTGCAGATCAGATCGAACGGTTTATACTCGCTGCAGATGCAATATAGTCGTCACAAAATACCGATAGAATTCCTAAAAATGGCAGTGACCTCAAAGGTTGCAGAAGGTGCCAAGTTGGTGAGGAGGAATTTTCACATCTAACTCTCTTATTCTTTCTTTACCTTGAGTTAGTCTCCACCCCTCTGATAATTTTGCAATAGATCCAGGCATCAACCGATAAGGACTTCCTTTGTGACCTAATTTTTTGGTGTTAGAGATAATTATATTATCGAATTCATTGTAAATATTTTTAACTGCTTGCGAGCTCTCAATTGATCCTAGCTCACTTGCTAAAAGTGTTTTATCTCCAGCGTTTCCGCCTAAGCCCAATGAAATACTAACGTGATTTTGACTTTGACTGATTATTGTTAGAGTGCCACTCCCATCCGCTCGTTCAATTTTTCTCGAAGATAGCTTAACATCCTTTTTTACAACCATGTAACTGTTAACTAAGTATGGTCTACTAGGCGTCACAATTGCAGAAGGTAAAATTTCAACAGGGTCGAAAAAAATTTTATTTTCTTTATTTAACTCCGATCTCATTTGAACATACTTATAGTCTTGAAGGCATCTGAATAAACAAAGTAAATGCAGAAGGTCATCTTCGTCAGCGTAAAAGCTACGTCTTCGGCTTGCCATATGTTTCCTTTTAAGAACAAATAGTTTTCGAAATACATACCACAGGCTCACCACTTCGTTCTGCAATATCTAAAGCAGATGATGTCTCACGAGTAGTTAAACTTCCGTCGCTATATGTATCTACAGTTTGTACTTGCAAAGGATTCCCATCAGCATCGACGGCGGTTCCATCAGAATAACGACCTCCTTTGCTTCCTCCTTTGGGGTTAGCGAAATAAGTTTCAGGACCACGATCATTAAAACCAGTTAATGATTGCCCTCCATTTTGCTCAATAGTATTTGCAACGGCTTGGTTCTGAGCACGAGTATCAAGTCCTCCTTTGCGACCACCTAATCTCTTTCTTGTAGCACTTATAATTTTCCTCGCATCAGAGATATCACTTGGGCTGACTGGAGAAACTAACTCTGCCGCGGAAATAAGCCGTTCTATCGGTGTCGAAGATGGAGCGAAAACTGTTACAAGTTCACCTCCGACATCGAAAACGGCCTCTCTTATATTGCCTTTGCGTTTAATTGTTTGCTTAATTAACTTTGTGACAGCATTCCGTCCATCAGGATCATACATATTCAGAGGATCGCCCAGCGTATACCCATACCGATTGACCATCCCCGGACGGCCATCGGTCATAAAATCAACCGGATCCACACTCATAAACCGCGCCACCACTGGCGAGTAATGCCGTGCCTGCATATATTGCAGCCCGCTCTCGCAGTCCTTCGCGTGTGTGGTGAAGCCTGTGACGCCGCAGTTGGAGCCTGGGCCTGTGGCGGGGTCGAAGCCGGAATTGCCGTTGCCCCACCAGCCGGAGGTCGGGTTGAGACCATAAGGCGTGGAGAAGTCTTGGAAGGACTCCTCGCCCGGATTGAGAGTGCCTGAACCGCCGAGGCCGTGCGTGCCGCGAATGGGCGTACCGAGATGATCGACATGGAGGTATGTCAGTGTCGTGGTCGTCCACTTGGCCAATGGATGGCCGTTTTGCAGGCTGATGCGATCCGCCCATTCCCCGTCATGCTTTTATAGACCGTCCGCAACGCGCCGCCCGCGTCATAGACGAGGTAGCTCTCTCGTCCGTTCTCGAGCGTGTATACACGCTTACCGACGCCATTATATTGATAGGCCGCTGAGAGCGTTTCTTCCTGTAGATTGTGGCCCGACATGCCGACCATCTGGTCGCTCATGTCATAGGTCATGAACATGGTGTGGGCATTGTTGAGCGATGAGCCGGAACGGGTCATGTTGCCCCGCGCATCGTAGCTATGGCTGTGCCAACCCGCCCCGCCGGATGTCGTCGCGAGGCTGTCATCCGTGACGAAGACGCGGTTGTTACTGTCGTAGAAGTTCCATATGCGCCGTGAGTTGTTCGGATCAGAGACGCCGAGCCAGCGTTTGCCCAGATTGCCAAATCCGTCATATTCAAACGTTCCGGTCCCCCACCAGCCATCGGCGTTCGTCATATGGCCGAGCGCGTCATATTGCAGGTTGGTAACCTCGTGGTCTTTATCGTCTGGGTTATTAGCGAGATCAAGGGGTATGCCATCCATGATCGATGTGATCCGGCTACTGGCGTCATAGGCGTATGTCAGGTCGAGCGCGGTAATTGCGCCCACGGATTTAGGAAGCTCCGTGCGTTGCAGGTCATCGACCTCGCGCGTGAAGACCTGTCCGTTCCCCGCTGTATAGCCCTTAAGGCTGCCATCGGGGTGATAGGTGATATTGGAGGCGTAGCTTGCGCTGTCATGCAAGAGGTTTTGCTGATGCCCGAACCCGTCATTCGTCCATGTATGTTGCATGTTGGACGGGTAGTGCCGCGACGTCATGAAGCCATTGGCATCATAGGTATAGGTGAGCGTCATGCTCGTCGGTGCGCCGACGACAATCTGTTGCTCTGTTAGGATGTTGTTGAGCTCGTCATAGGTGCGGAAGAACTCATTGCTAACCGCTCCGCCGAGCGGGCGGCGTAGGGAGCGCGTGAGGTTGCCGTTATCGTCATAGACGTTTTCGACATCAAGCGTTGAAGGGTCATCAAAGTCCTTGGTCAGAAGGCGACCGAGCGCGTCATAGCTGAGCGTTACGAGCGGACCGGGCGAAGTTACCGCCGTACAGGCGCATGTCGTTGTCCCGGAATAGGCCGTGCGGTTCAGGCCCTTGGCATAGGTAATGAGCTGCCCCGCCGCATCATAGGTATAACGGGTCTCGCCATGCTCCGGCACATAATGCGCGCAGACACGCTGCTGCGCGTCATGGACGAAGTGTTGGCTGATCTCTTTTGGGTTTGCGCCTGTGTAGTCGATCTGGCGGAGCCATGTCAGGCTGTCGAAGTCGTTGCGATAGAGATAGGTTTCCCGCTGCGTGCCAGTGGCTCCCGATTCAGCAATCTGCGTGACCTGACCATTGCCGGGACCTGAATATCCGCTTCGGCTCGTGATTGTGTAGCGGCCACCGGGGCGGTCAACGCGGGTGCGGTTATTGGTGTGATAGCTATAGTCCGAGAAAACCAATGGATCATAGGTGTCCTCTGTGCGCTTAAGTCGGCCGAGCGCATCATACGTTTTACTCACGCCGTAGATCATATCGCCGGTGGTGTAGGGCCGAGACTGAAATGCAACGCGGCCAATGGCGTCGAATGTTGTGTCAGATGTGGCGGACCAGCCCAGACTCGACTGTTCAGTTCTACGGACCCGGTTCATGGCATCATGGTAGACATTCGTTGTTGCTGATCCACGCGTGATTGTTTGTCGGATGCCGCCGAAGGTTGGATCGTTAAAAGCATAAGTGATGTTGGTCGAGTTGAATGTCGTTGCACCTGGAGTGATTGGGTCCGGCGGGTTAACAAGTTCGAGCCAGCCCATATTATTGTAACCATAGGTCGCCGTGTTGCCATTGGCGTCCGTCGCAGATGTCACCCAACCATTACTATTGAGCGTCTGAGAGACCGTGATTTCATCAGATGTGCCGACGGCTTTGCGAATTGTTTGCGGCGCACCCCGGTACCAATTGGAGAGAGAGACAACGCGCCCATTCGCATCTGTGTAGGTCGAGACTGTGCCGTCCGCGCCATAAACAAAGCTCGCGACGTTCGGTTGGTTATACTGCGTCACGGTCGAGAGTTGACCCAGCGGGGTGTAATCTCTGGCCGTAATCTGCGAGCCGCCTTGCGTCATGCGTTTGAACAGGCTTAGAATCCAAGGTCCGGTTTTATGTTCGAATTCATAGTTAAAGACACGCGTCGTACCGTTGGGAGATTGGCGGGTGACTTGCGTCGGACTACCATAACATTATATTCGTATTCTTCTTCGCGCAAAACGGTGCCATTCGCGTCACTGATTTTCTTGCGAACTAATTTACCACCGTCGACATATTCTGTTCCCCAAACATGATAGTAAGTATGAACTGTGTCATCCGGCTGCTCAATTTCAGTCCAATTTGTACGGTCATTCGCGGAAGATCCAAGCCCGCCTAAATCCCATTCATAAGTGTATTCCCACGTCATAGACGGAAGGCCCGGCCCTGATAGAGTCTTACTATCAATCGACATGACGAAAATCGGTGCGAGGTATGAAATCGGAGGAATAGGATTGGGAACAACATTGGGCACAGGATCGCCAAAGTTATTGAAATCACCCCCGCCGTCCGATCCAAAGTAAGGGCAATAGGCTGACGGCGTATTGCGTTCGCGATAAGAGATTTTATCAAATGATACGCGGTGCAGACGCGCCCTCATATAAAAGGAACCTGTCACACCATATGGATGGGTTACGCTCATCATTGGCGCGCCTGAACTATGACAGCTGTCGGCGGCGGGCGCGGGCGCATTCATTTGCACAAGGTCGTAAGCCCATTCTCGCTGGTCCGGCTGCTTCACAGTCCGCAAAGTCGACACTGGAACGGAAACATTGTGCCCCTCCCAGTAATCAAGCTCGGCTAGGTCATGCTCATATGTGTAGCTCCAGCGGCGTCCATTTACATCAACGTGCGCAATTCGGTGTTCTGAGCCATTATAGACAAGGTCAATGTGCCGGCCATCATTGGCGTGGATAGAGGTCAAACGACCTGAAACGTCATAATTATAATCGACTGTGTTGCCGTGCACGTCGGTCGCCTGCGTGGCGACGACCATGCTTACGAACCGTTTGAAACGATCATCGGGTAAAGTATATCCTGTATACTCCATGTCAGTATAACGATGTTCAATAAAACGATTAAATGTATAAACGGTGCCGTCTGGCGTCGTCGCCTCAAAACCCTCGCCGCCGCCGACTGCGGACGGCAAACATGTTACGGATACACCCGATGTTGTGACAAACTGACTGCCCTTATCCTCTTGCAGCTGAACTTGCCCCCTGTTTTCCAGTAAGGCTTGTTTTCCGTGTCCCGGCAAATCGATTTTATAACCGTCTGAATAGTTCCCATCCTGCGTGTAAGTGAGCATGGTCACATAGCCACCACTGTAGTGCTCAGGGCGTTTCATCATAACTGGCGTCTGAACTGTCTGCAAAGCAGATTCAGGGTCCGAGCAGCGGTTCCCCGTGCTGGTTCGCCAGTTGGAGTCGCGGTGCGTGATCGCGGAAATACGCGGCACGGCAAGTTCCCAATCGCCAAATTCAGCGTGGACTGAGAGGTGATAGAGGCGTCCACTTGTTAAGCGGCGCGAGACCGCCACTTCAAGGTTTGAATTGCCCGCTAAAGATATGTCTGTGTTTTGCAAACTGATGCTTCCCGTGTGAGGGTCAATGCTATCGCCAAGCAACCCCGTGTCGAGTGCGGTGAGGCCCGCATGAGCATCAACTTTACGCTCCCAATCAATAACAAATTCGGGAGGTGCGAAGTTGTTTGATTGCGCCGCAGTAGGCGCGCCGCAAAGAAGTCCCAGTAATATAGACACTCCGCAAATACGAGCCTGGTCCCAAATCGCCTGCTTCATGTGTGCCCCTAATACATTCTCGCACTACGTGAGCGAAGAAATTCGTTAACTCGACATGAACGTATCCAACCACGGTTTGCAACCCTTGGTATTTCTCGAGGTTAAGGAAACTTTCCGTTATACGGCGTAAACTTAGAATATCTTCCCTTCGCGGCATTTGCCAAGGTTCCTTGGAATTAAGCCATAGAAGTGTAGATTGGTTCACTCCACAAGGCTGATGCGCGCTGAATCCATTTATACAGTTAACGGGGTTTTTCACCGTTATCCAGTTGCGCCGCCTGACCACCTATCTCTTGCGAGATAATAACTCCACTTCATTGACGTATCCTGATCACTCTCAAGAGTGGTTTGAATATCGGACACGAGTTGAGTCACTGCATCCCTTGTTTCCAACACGTTTACGCCTGAGGCTCCTAGCCAGCCCCCGAGATTGCCGGCAATCTGTTGATGGTGTTCGAGTTGCTTATTCTCTCGCATCCTGTCTGTGATCGCCTCTTCAGTCAGTGGTGGCATGTAGGCGTTAAGAGCGTCGTCCATGTGGTTCTTGAGGGCCTGATGCCATCTCTCGATTTTGCCTTGGGCTTGCGGATGATAAAATTCGTCGAGGATATGACTCATACCGTTGTCTTTGATATGATGGATGGCTCGCCAGAGATGTAGCTCGTTCCGTCACCCAAGAGAATTCTCAGTTTGTGCATTACGTTGGCTTGATTGCAATCTAAAGTATAAAACTACATCTAGCTTGTCAGCAACATCAGATGTCTTAATCGATGTGCAGAGCTTACCGCTGATGATTTAGCGCGATAAGTCGTCAAGGGCCGTCGAGAGATATGTGCGACATCATCCGATGATCTTGAAGTAGGTGAAGTCTGTTTTGTCACATTTAGTTGAGGTTGAGGTTGAGGTTTATCACGTAACTCACTGGCAGCCTTCATCACGATAAAGGCAGGACTGTAGATCAGGCCATGGGTCTTAAGAAGCTGGTAGGCTGAGCTTTTGGAAACGAATTAGTTTGGTATCCGTGAACCTGACCGCAATCTCTACTCTAGTTTGCGCGCTAATAGATGCCTTCCTTCCGGCATAGCTCAGTCATACTGACTTCGCCGCAAAGCCCGTCCAGCACAATGTGGATATTTTCCTCTGCCGAATATTGTTTGCGAGTCTTCCGTCTGATATTTTTAATTGTCCGATCTTCAGACGTCGTTTTAGTCTGTCTCATGCTGCCCTCCATTAAAGTGAAGATGAGCAAAAATCTCAAATTTAGCCCAGATTTAAATCTGTCTCATAGGCGCTGACGTTCAACACAATCGATATTTGTCGTTGTGACGGCGTTTTTCTGATGCTTGTCGTGGAGCTTAGGCTGCCGTCGCTTCGTTGAAGCCGCTCAGAATACGGACAATTTCGGACGCCGCCTTGTTATCGAATAGTCCACTGAGTCCTTGATCGTTGAGGCTCGTAAAGGGCTGCTCATAAAGGCGCGCAGGATCAATCCGTCCATTTTGCGAGAGTGCGTCGATGATCAAATCGACAAACTCAATTTGATTGGCGTTGAAATTCGCGTCTCGGATGAAGTCGGCGAAGGCGCGCCTGACGGCCCTTCGATCAAGACCGATTAGGCTCCTGACAAAGACTTCTAAACCTCCCAGCTCACGGATGACCGTCGCGGCCTCTGTATCATAAAGGTTTTGCGCGATTAGGAGCTGTTCGAGCTGTTCAATATCCGTCGGGGTCAGCGCGGCTTGGGTGTGGATTTTGTTGACCGTGATGTGGTCTTTATGGGCCAGCAGGAAATGGCGCGCCTTGGCGGTAAACCGGGCTTTATCGAACGCCAGCTCAGTCTGCATAATCTCGATTTCTGCAGCTTCGCCAATCACGTCTTCAAAATCGGAATAGACCCGCTTTTTGGCGACCTTATCGACAAGCCGGGCGAGTGAGCGCAACTTCCGGCGTGCGACCTCTAAGATTTCCGGCGTTATACTGTCCCAGTAAGCGTCCGTCTGCATCTCAATAATGAGTTCTAACTCGCGCTTGACCATTGGGATATCAACGCCTTCCAGAGCTGAAACAATCTTAGTGACCTTATGACGATAGGTTTCAATGGCGACGCTCTCCTTGAGCAAGGCGAGCTGGGCGCGTAGAACTAATAGATCGAACCGTTTCGCATCAATGTCTCCGTCGCTATGTTGCGTCGGAAGATCAGACAGTTTTTCGCGCAAGATATGCTGGTCGTCCAGCGTGAGCCTGGTCCACGCGGCACGGCTTGAGAACTTCTCGATATGCTGTCGATGTGGGCGAACAATGAAGTTTTCCAACGGCATTTCTGTGACGTCTGTATAAAGGCGGTCCGTGATCTCAGACTGCAGGTCGATAGCGTCCACGTGATCAGGCCCCTGCGGCCCGTCGAACGTCTCCTGCGCGCCGCCATGCACCTCGCCGTCCTTCTGGGCTTCGTAGTGCGCCAGCAGGTCTACACGCGCTAAAAAGAGCGATTGACCGAGTGAGCGCGTCGGGGTGCTATCAATCGTGTCCGGGTTCTCATTGAAGAATTCAAAATTGTGGCAGTGATCAAAGACGATGAAATGCTGTTTATCTTTGCCTGGTCCGAAAATGTCAGGGCGCAGGCGCGTCCCTCGGCCGATCATTTGCCAGAATTTAGTCTTAGAACGCACGACCTTGAAGAAAACGAGATTGACCACGTCCGGCACATCAATGCCCGTGTCGAGCATATCGACCGAAATTGCGATGCGCGGATTGTTCGCTGGAACCTTAAAGTCTTCGATCAACGATTGCGCATATCTGACCTTATGTTCAATGACTTCAGCTTCGGCATGTTTGTGTGGATAGTGAACATCATAGCGCTCTTTGATAAAATTGGCGTGGGCGCTATTTTTTGCAAAGATGATCGTCTTGCCAATATCCTCGCCATCATTGACGCGGATACCGTTCAGCATCAGGTGCTTGAGCGCCTTGTCGACCGTGTCGATATTAAATAGCCATTTGTTCACATCTGCGGCGCTGATTTCGTCGGGCGGGGGTCCGTCATCACCCCACTCTTTCATATCCCATTCTTCTTTTTCCTCGTCCGTCAAGTCGTCATAGCGAACGCCCTGTGTCGGAAAGGCTAGAGGTACGGAGATGGCTTTGGGCGGAACCAAATGGCCGTCCTTGACCGCCGTTTCCAAATCATAAGCATCCGTCGGAACACCGCGCTCCAATTCGAAAATGCGGTACGTGTCCTTATCGATTTCTTCTTTCGGCGTCGCCGTGAGGCCCAGCAAAAGGCTGTCGAAATACTCGAAAATCGCACCAAACTTCTTATAGAGCGAACGGTGCGCCTCATCGACGATGATCAGGTCAAAATGCCCTGCGCCGAACATCTTGGCTTTGCCGTCATCCCCCTTGGCCTCATCAATTAACCCCATCATGGTCTGATAGGTTGAGAGGTAAACGCGGCCCACGCCGTCTTTGTTCTTGAGCAGGTTGACGGGCGATGAGGCAGGCAGATGTTCTTTGAACGCATCTGCCGCTTGTTTCACCAGTGAGGTCCGGTCCGCGAGGAAGAGCACCCGTTTGACCCAACCGCCACGCATCAAAACATCTGATAGCGCAATCGCCATGCGGGTCTTGCCGGACCCGGTCGCCATGACCAGCAAAGCCTTGCGCTGCTTGTCGGTCTCAAAACTCTCGCACACGCGCCGGATGGCGCGCTCCGAGTAATAGCGGTCCGTAATGCCTGCGTTGATCGTGACGCTCTGCAGTGGTCTTTTCGTCTGCCGCTGCTGGATGATCGTTTGCAGCTCATCATGCTTGAGAAAGCCAGACACGGAACGCGCCGGGTATTCAGTGTCATCCCAAAACCAATGCTCGAACCCGTTGGTGTAGAAAATGAGCGGCCTGCGTCCGAACTGCGCTTCCAAACAATCCGCATACAGCTCGGCTTGGCGCTTTCCGGTTAGCGGGTTTGTCTTGGTCCGTTTAGCTTCGACCAGCGCGAGCGGTTTGCCGTCCTGTCCCCATAGCACATAATCGACAAAGCCAACGCCGGAATCGGACGGCATTCCCGCGACTTCATATTCGCGGTCCCGCGCCTCCGTCAGGTCCCAACCGGCTTCTTCGAGCATCAGGTCGATTAAGTCCGTGCGCGTCTGCGCCTCGTCGAAATCATGCGTATCGGGTGTTTTGGTGTTTGCGGTCTTGATCGCGGCAATTTGCGCATGGAGCGCAGCGATCTCTGCGTCTTTCTCCTTGGCGTCGGCCTCGCTTTGAACAGCTCGCTTTTCCGCCTCGACTTTGGCTTTGTAGCTATCTTCCCATTTGGTCGCGATCTGTTGCAAGACGGCGAGCTTTTGCGGCGTGACAGCGGTCAGGCGCGGCAGGTCTTGGGCAGAAAATTGCACATTGGCAGGCGGGCCGGAGCGGGCATAATTGCGCACCAGCCAATAGGCGACATGATGCAATTCCCGCACGGAGGCGACGGCCTTATCCTCGGATATCCGCCCCGTCTCATGTGCGGCCTTATTGCCGTGATTTTTAATCAAATAGGCCTTCTGCGCCACATGTCCGGCAAGGCGTTTGAAGGATGGCTCACCGATCAACGCCGCGAGGTTCGTATCATAAGGCCGACGCAACTTGCCATCATGGTCGTAAACCCATGTCACCATCATTTCGAGCGACAGCCGCGCCATGACGCAGGCCGCGCGCGCATCGCTCCGCGCATACCCTTCCGCCTTCACGGCCTGCGCATAAATTTGCGGCCATTCAGCTTTGAGGAAGGCGAATTGGGACATTGCTAGAGCCCTCCCCGAAAGGCGCGTTGCTGGAGGGAGGCGGACAGAGAATCCATCTCGGACAAATCTTTGATAATGAGGTTTCGCTGGGTCCGAATTTGGAAAAGAGACTTTGCAAATGATTTCAGTAAGGCAACTTCGACTAGAGGAATAGGTATTTGAAAAAGAGACTTCTGATAGATCGCGAACACATTTGTGGTGCCTGATTTTCTCAAATTCAGTTCACTGCAACCTCGTCTAGAGCGAAGGTAGTGGTCAATAAAGTAAGAGCGTAGAGGCTGTTGGAAACGAATTCTTAATATGTTGTTATTGTAAACTCCAAATCGGTCCTCGTACAAAACCGCTGTTTTTCCTACTAGGGCTTCAGAATTTCGAGTGTTGAAAAGTAAATCGTGTCTTTTAAGAGCATACTTTGCTTTATCCTCGGCTGAAACGTTAGCTCGTTTTAGTTTTTGGTCATTAAAATTTCCTCCGTCACCAATCGCGTTCATACGATAGTAGGGTGTTCCATATTTTGGATTGAGAGACTTTGCGCCACGAACTAGACCAATTTGTGAATCTAAAACGAAGCGCCCTAGCTCCAAGAAAGGAAGGTCGTCATCAAAATTTTCTCCAAACATATCATAAAAAATGGATTGTCCGAGTTGGTCCAGCTGGTCGAGGGCGCGTTGTCTTTGGCGGCGAAGTGCATCCGCCTGATCCAAAATCGCCGCAATCCGCTTTTGCTCAGGGAGGGGTGGAGGCGAGAAAGGTACAGCTTCAATTTGAGACTTCTTTATTGAGGGGTATGCATCGTTGGAAATTAAGGTTGCAGGGCACTTATGTTCCCACCAACGGTAAAGGTAATTTTCGTCGACATCAGGGTTTGGTATTACTGCCGCCAGATGGCTAACAACATATGCTTGCGAAGAAAGTTTGTAGACGCGGCCAACCTTGGCGGACATTCCACTTTTGGGAAACAGCGTACTTCCGGCAGGAAATAGTTTCATTCTATTTTTCTTCGCGGACTCTTCTGAAATTTTCTCAAGTTGATCTAAACCTTCGCCTGCCAGAAGCCCCTCTAAACTTCCTGCACGGATGAATGGAATGCCAGCATAAGAGAATGAAGCCTCATCTTGAGGTGCGCTTTGGCCTATCCGGACCTCGCAATGGTCTGCAATGAAGCTCACGCCAGCATCCCCTCAAGTGCCGTCAACCCGTCCTCAATCTCTTTCTCAATCGCCCGTAATTCTGCGATAATCGCCTGCGGGGCGGGATAGTCGATTTCCTCATACTCGATCTCTTTATAGCGATTAAGGGACAGGTCGTAGCCAGCGGCGGCGATATCGGCCTTGGGAACGCAGAAGCTTTGATCCGTGCGGTCGCGGTCACGCTCGGTCCCGTCACGCTGTCCCCAACGCGCAAGAATATCTGGCAGATTGTTCTTGGCGTGATCGTCTGCCGAGAGCGGCTCGCTGGGCCAGACGCCTTGCTGCTCCGCTGGGACTAACAATTGCCGTTTGTCATCCAGCGATAGTCCGTCCGCTTGCATGTCATAGAACCAGACATAATCCGTCGCGCAGGGGTCACCCGCTTGTGTGTCTGTCCGCGTGAATAGTAGGATCGCGGTGGAAACGCCCGCATAGGGTTTGAACACGCCCGACGGCATTTTGATGACCGCATCGAGCTTATGGGTTTCGACAATCAATTCCCGCAACGCTTTATGCGCTTTGGACGACCCAAACATCACCCCGTCCGGCACAATCACTGCCGCGCGACCGCCGATTTTCATGAGGCGCAGGAACAGAGCGATGAATAGAAGTTCCGTCTTCTTAGTTTTCACGACGCGTTGCAAATCCTTGGAACAACTCTCATAGTCGAGGCTGCCCGCAAAAGGTGGATTGGCGAGGATAAGCGAGTATTTGCCCTCGTCCTTATCCGTTTCCTCTGCGAGGCTGTCGCGGTAGGATATATTGGCGTTCTCAACCCCGTGCAGCACCATATTCATGGAGCCAATGCGGAGCATCGTATTGTCGAAATCAAAGCCGTTGAACATGTCGCTATCGAAATGCGCCATGAGTTCCTTGTCGAATTTCATGTCTGGATGTTTCTCCATGACATATTCGCTGGCGGCAACGAGAAACCCGCACGTGCCGGACGCCGGATCGACAATGACGTCTGTCGGCGTCGGCGCGGTCAGAGCCACCATTAGCTCGATAATATGGCGTGGTGTGCGGAATTGCCCATTCTGTCCGGCACTGGCGATCTTGCCGAGCATATATTCGTAAATGTCGCCTTTGGCGTCGCGGCTCTCGAGTGGCAGCGTGTCGATGATATCCATCGCTTTAGAGAGAAGCTGCGGCGTTGGAATACCGAAGCGGGCGTCTTTCATATGTTTGTTATGGCTGCTGCCCTCGCTCGCCATGTTCTGCAAAAACGGAAAGACGAAATTGTCCATAATTTTGAACGCATCATCGGGTGCCATCTTATTGAGATAAGACCAGCGTAAGTCCTGATAGCTAACAGTGATTGTTTGCTGCGGATCAGATGGGTCAGTCACGTCTTCGAGATAATCCCCGTCGGGGAAGATGATCCGTTTGGGTGTGATGCCAAGTGTCTGCGCTTTGGCCTCTTCGCGCGTTTGGATTTGGTCGAGGCGGCGGATAAACAGCAAATAGGTGATCTGCTCAATCACAGACAGCGGATTTGACACGCCCCCGCTCCAAAACGCTTGCCACAAGCTATCAACCTGCGCTTTGAAATCACCAGTGACCATTCAACTCTCCCTGTGATGCTGAAAGCACAAGGTTGGATGACAAGCCAATGCTAAGTTGGGCTAAAGCGGGAATGGGGTGGGATCTTGGCGCAAAGTTTCAAATTATGGCATGCGCTTACGAGTTCTACAGCGAACCTTATTCAACTGGTTTCAGGGGGAGTTCACGAAACTTCACAAAGCCCCCTAGAGCAACTCCCGATTTTCAACGGCTAATATTGTCGATGGTACTGCATTGAAATAACACGAGCTATTCCTCGTTTACCAAGCTGAATGTCGTGAGTTGGAATCCCATCGCCCGCTCCAGTTGTTTGAACATATTTCATCTCTTAGTTATTGATTGCATTGGGTCCCTTCGGGAGCCCTATTCTTTTTACTTGAGTGTGGGTCAAAACTGAGTAACAAAACGGGATACTATTGCGACACTGAATGGAGCGGTCATGCGCGACGAGGACCGACACATCATGAACCGGGGTGGGCGGCTATACTACATGCGCCGCGTTCCAAAGCGGTTCCAAACCTACGACACGCGCACCTTTATTCGAGTATCTCTTAAGACAAAAAGTTGGGAAGTCGCCCGAATGCGCAGAGACGCGCTTGAAAAAGCTGATGACGACTTTTGGACAACAGCCGCCTATTCCTTGGGTGAGACAAATAACGCCGACACGCGCCGCCGCGTACGCTCAGCGATAGATCGACAATATGCTGCGGCTTGTTCGCGTGCAATGGCGCGAGGCTTCGTCTACGCGCCTGTAGAGCGCCTTGTGGAGACTGTAGAGCTTAGTGAGCTCATGGACCGCATTGAGGCTGTTAAGAAGGTCAGTCAGGGCACGCCTGAGCCTCTCGTCAAAGCAGAGGCCGCAGCAATGTTGGGCGGGGTGCCGCTTCCGACCGCGAAGGTCTCAGATGCGTTCGAGCGCTATTGTGATGAGATCGCAATTGGGGACTTGGCGACCAAGTCCCCCAACCAGAAGCAACTTTGGCTTAAGACAAAACGGCGTGGGATCCAGTATTTCATCGATCTGATCGGCGATAAGCCTATGCGAGAGATCGAACGGTTGGATGGTTTGGCGTACCGCAAGTGGTGGGCTGGACGTATGAGCCCAACGAACGGTGCCAAGCCGGTGAAAGCCAACACGGCAAACCGAGATATCGGGAACATGCGTGTTCTCTATTCAGCCTATTTCAATCATATCGGTGAGGAAGACCGCCCTAACCCGTTTCGAGGACTGTCGTTCAAAGATGACGCGAAGAAGACACGGCAGAACGCAACGCCACCATTCGAGACTGACTGGGTACGCGATAAGATTTTGGTGCCAGGATTGTTTGATAATTTGAATGAGCAGGCCCGCACAATTATCTACGCGTTGATAGAGACAGGCTGTCGCCCGAGCGAGATTGCCAATCTTCAGCGCGAACATATTCGCCTTGATGCCAACGTTCCGCACATCCGGATTACGCCGACAGGCAGTCGCGAGATCAAGACGCTGTCATCAATCCGGGAGATCCCGCTTGTGGGCGTCTCGCTCGAAGCCATGAAGCGGTCACCAGACGGCTTCCCGCATTACTACGACCGCAACGATTTACTCTCCCAATCCCTGATGAAGGCTTTCAGAGCCCGCGACCTGTTTCCGACACCGCGCCACCGGATCTACTCACTTCGCCATTCTTTTGAAAAGCGCATGATTGAAGCAGAGATCGACACGGAGCTTAGGAAGATCTTGATGGGGCACGCAGATGATCGCCCAAAGTATGGAGATGGAGGATCGCTCGCTTTTCGGCGAGATCAGCTCTTGAAGATCGTTCATCCATGTGAGGGTGTTTTTAGATAAATAGGGGCAGAGGTTTGTAATCGAAACATGTTGTGTTGCTATGTCAAATTCTATGCCACGTATTGAACGGTCCGCCGATTAAGCGGGACGACCGCATTGGGGGCATAGCGGACATTCCATCTATGTCTAAAGTCGCCCAAGCTATCTAACTTAATATTCGAAGACAGGATTCAAAAAAACTCTTGTCCATCAAACCCTCGTTTGATGGACAAAGCCAAGTTTAACCGAATTTTGTTCCATGTGTGGATTTTATGATGCTCTTGTGCAAAGCTGTCACATGCAGTCTCTGCCGAACACATTTCCTGTTACAGGATTAGGCGAAGAAGATGCCCTTTGTCTTGTCGAGGGATTATGCAAAAATCACTCCGCTAGGTTAGATGCTCCCATTGCCCTCGCTCATATGGACCCGCCCACCCCGCACATAGCTCATGCTCTAGCTGGCTTGGGCGCGTCATTGAACCAAAACCTTCTGCACCCAGACCTCAGTCCATTTGCGACTAAGGCCGAGTCGCGCGTTCTGGATTGGATGTGTGACGCATTTGGTATGGCAGCAGGCCACATGTGCGGCGGCTCGACCCTTGGCAATCTCGAAGCGATCTGGGCAGCACGGGAGTATGGATGCACGTCTGTAGTGGCGTCGGAGGAAGCGCATATATCTGTACCAAAGGCCGCGCACATTCTTGGAATGCGCTACGATCCTCGTCCCGTTGATCGACACGGGCGTATCGATTTGTCCAGTGGTATTGGCGAGAACGTCTGCCTTGTTCTTACGGCTGGAACAACCGGACGTGGATCAATCGACACTCTTTTTGCGAAAGGATTGTGGACCCACGTCGATGCGGCTTGGGCAGGACCGCTAATATTTACGCGTTATGCAAACCGTCTTTCAGGAATACACAAGGCGGACAGTGTTGTCGTATCGGCTCACAAATGGCTCTATCAGCCCAAGGACTCTGCCTTAGTTATGTTTAAGCGAAAAGAGAGCCTTAAAACCGTAAGTTTTGGCAGTTCCTACTTAGCTAGTCCCAATGTCGGTGTCCAAGGCTCGCGGAGTGCGGCTGCCGTTCCCCTTCTGGGCACGCTATTGGCTTGGGGGCAGACTGGTTTGGCTCAGCGGATCGAAGACGGTATGCAGATGTCCGAGAAATTGGCAGACTGGTTGAATGCGAAAGAGGGTGTCGAGTGCCTTCAGCGTCCAGAGTCCGGCGTGCTTAACTGGCGTATAATCGGTAAAGACATGGAGCGCATCATTTCACGGCTTGGACCGACAACTTCCATGTTTCGGGTGAACGGTGAACCTTGGGGGCGCCAAGTTGCAGCTAATCCTTATGCAGATCTCGAACAGGTGAAACAGAGGATCTACACAGCTATTGCAGCGTAGAAACGAGCACCGAACCTCTGTCCAACAAACGGTCGTTTAATGGACAATCGCTTGGGTGTCCGTAAAGCCAGAAGCTGAGTTGAGTTTTTGGACAACTTGATTGTTGGACGGGTTCTTGGACAAGGTTTGAGGGGCATCAGTCAAGCCTATGCAATCGCGAACATCTGGGAAATCGCGTGAAAGAATAAAGAGATTAGGCTCAGGACTCATTAAAGCCAGTAGATAACGATGGCTGCGATGAGAATAGCCGAGAAGAATGTATGAGCGCAGCGGTCATAGCGTGTGGCGACACGCCGCCAGTCCTTAAGGCGTCCGAACATGTTTTCGACCTTATGGCGTTGTTTATACAGCGTTTTGCAATAGGTTTCCGGAGCCTTCCGACCGCGTCGCGGCGGGATACGAGGCGTGATCCCTTTCGCTCGGAGAGCGGCGCGATATTCATCGCTATCATAGCCCTTATCACCAATGAGAACTCTCGCCTCCTTCGGCAGCGCCGGGTAGAGTATCTTCGCCCCAATATGATCGCTGGTTTGGCCATCTGTCAGGCACATCATGACGGGACGCCCCCGGCCATTGACAATGGCATGCAGCTTTGAGTTCAGCCCACCCTTGGTGCGCCCGATACGGCGGGGAACATCCCCTTTTTTTGCAGACTAGAGGCTGTGCGGTGCGCTTTGAGGTGTGTGGCATCAATCATCAGCGTATCCGGCGGGTCCTCCTCAGCCGTTAAGCGGCTGAATATCTCATTGAAAACACCCATTTTACTCCACCGGATGAAGCGGTTGTAGAGTGTTTTGTGGGGCCCGTAATCGTTCGGCGCATCCCGCCAACGTAAGCCGTTTTTGATAACGAAGATAATCCCTGAGACCACGCGTCGGTCATCAACGCGCGGAACACCATGGGAGAGCGGGAATAACGGCTCAATCCGAGAGAGTTGATCTTCAGTCAACCAGAACAAATCACGCATGGCAAAGCTCCTTTGCCAAACATGAATCACAAATCAGAGGAAACGGGAATCCTGAAAATTAATAGGTCCTGAGCCTAGTTACCAAAATGAACCAAACACAGAATTTGAACTAAGGTCCGGTTTGGGGATGATATTTATGATCGAGATGGAAAAGTTTTATCCGGCCTTAATGCGAGACCGATAACCCGGTAGAAAATCTGGTCAAAGAAAGCGAGCTTGCGCCCGATCTTTCAACCGAAACTACGATCAGTTGTTTGCCGTCAGTTAATTCGCTGACGCGCAACCTTAATCGCATCCATGAGCAAGACGGAATTCAATGGCTTTGATCGAATAACTGACCTGTGAAATTCCGGCATATTTTTCAGCTTTTCGCTCTTGCCTGAAATTGCGACGAACGGAATATCTCTTTCAGAAAGCTTCTTTGCCACCGGCTCTGTTGTGCCTGAGATGATTTCAAAGTCGAGCGTGAACAAGTCGACTGTCTCAGTTTCTGCCGCCTGTAAGGCCTCTTTAAGGGTAGGAATAACATTGACGATCGAGCCGCCAGCTTCTTCTATAATATCCTGGATGTCCGCCGCGATAAACGGATCGTCCTCGACAATGATTACGCGGGTGTTTTTGAGGTCGGTCATAAAATAGGAACGCCGGTAAGGTCTCTGAGTACCGGCCATTAAACTTAATTGGCATGCGGCAAAAAGTCAGTTACGGAGACATTGGGAAGGCTCGCAACTTTACACATTGTTTCATTCTGTGAAAACAGGACTGAATTGCGTGTATTCGAAAGTGTCAAAATGACAGATAGAATAACCGCTGAAAAGCTTGACCTCGGCATTCAAATTGCCGGTTTGGGCTTAGGCGAAGTTGATTACATTGCTGACACCATAACTCTTGATGATCGCGCGGCTGAGTTTTTCAATCTTCCTGCAAATGAACCTGTGTCCCGCGTTGCACTGCACGATCGAATTCATCCAGAAGACAGACCTGATGTCGAATTTCAAGTCAGTTGCTTGCTCTCGCCTGATAGCGAAGGGTTTATCTCGGTCGTCCACCGCGTTGTTACGGAGGATTCGTCAGTACGTTGGCTCAACGCTCGCAAACAGGTGACATTTGAAGGCGTTCTGGAAAACGGCGAGCCTAAGCCCGTGTCAGGATTAGTCGCAATACAGGATATTACCGAATTTAAGGAAGCTGAAGCTCGTATCGCGTTTCTTATGGGTGAGGTCGCACATAGGTCAAAAAATATGCTGAGTGTCGTGCAAGGTATCGCAAGACTTACAGCCAGAAATAGCGATCCTAAAGATTTTATGCGCCAGTTTACAGCCAGGCTCTCTGCCCTGGGTGCCAACCAAGCCATTCTTGTCGATGACGAGTGGACAAGCATAAATATGGCGCACCTCGCCCAGACTCAGATGGAACCCTATACCTCGGGTAAACATGAACGAGTGATATTTAAGGGGCCTCACATCGTCCTCAAAGAAAAGGCGGCCCAGTCAATTGGAATGGCCATTCACGAACTCGCGACAAACGCCGTGAAATACGGCGCGCTTTCCAACTCGGAAGGGACGATTGAGCTGTCTTGGGACATAGAGGGGGATGGGGACAAAAACTTTGTGATTTATTGGACGGAAGCCGGTGGACCGCCTGTCTCTTCGCCGTCACGCAAAGGGTTTGGGGAAACCGTCATTCGCCAGATGGCATCAAGCTCGGTCTCTGGCACGGTCACATTAGACTATGACCCCAAAGGCGTCTGCTGGTCACTCAAAGCACCGCTGGAAAATATTGCTCTATAGCCATGTTTAGTTTGAATATAATCGCATCTCAAAGGGCCGCTTCATAGCGGCCCTTTCAAGTTTTATTCTATTTTTGTATAACAATCGACTTAGTGTTGACGAATTCTTTTAACCCAAAACCGCCATGCTCTCGGCCATAACCAGAATCTTTGACGCCTCCAAAAGGCATGTTTGGAACTGCCAATCCAAAGCGGTTGATGAACACCATACCTGTTTCGAAATGTTGACTGGCCAGTTCAACAGCCTTCTCAGTATCGGTTGTCAAAATACCGCCGCCTAGCCCAAAGCGACTGTCATTTGCAATGCGCATAGCGTCATTCGCGTCTTTGGCTTTAATCAATGCTGCAACCGGTCCGAACAATTCATCATCATAAGCGGGCTGTCCCGGTAGTACATTTTCAAGCACTGTTGCGGGATAGAAGAATCCTAGACCTTCGGGTATCTTTCCGCCAGTGAGGCACGTCGCACCCTTAGCAATACTTTGCTGCACTTGCATGTGTAAATCATCGCGTAGGTCCTTGCGTGCCATGGGTCCCATATCGGCATCACCCTGCGTTGGATCACCCGTTTTCAAGGCGGACATAGCTTTTACGAATTTATCTTTGAACGCGTCATAAATGGAATCGACTACGACAAAACGTTTTGCCGCAATACACGTCTCACCATTGTTATAGGTTCGTCCAAGCACGCAAACTTCCACGGCTTGATCAATATCGGCATCTTCGAGAACGATGAACGCGTCGTTGGAGCCAAGTTCGAGAACAGTCTTTTTAAGAGCTTTGGCGGATTGTTGCGCGACGATGCGGCCCGCAGCAGAGCTACCTGTCAACGTCACACCTCTGACGCGGTCATTGCCAATCACGGCCTCTGACTGATCATGCGAAATCACAATGGATTGAAACAAACCCTGTGGAAGCCCTGCGGCCAGATAGATGTCCTCAAGGAGTTTCCCAGTACCCGTCACAATCTCGGCATGCTTGAGAAGAACCCCGTTGCCTGCCATCAAGTTGGCAATAGAATAGCGTACAACCTGATAGCTGGGATAGTTCCAGGGCTGTATACCGTAGATCACACCAATCGGCGAATAGGCAATTATTCCTCGGGTCTCGCCATCAATTTCGCGCGCTTCACTGGTCAGTTCAGAGGGGCCGTTCTCCGCTGTCCATTGACAAATCCCGGCACATAAATCGACTTCGTCTTCACTCTGGCTCAGTAATTTACCCATTTCTTGGGTCATAAGTCTGGCAAGCTTGGACTTGTGTTTTTTAAGTTCTTCGCCAATTTGGCCGATAATTTTTGAGCGCGCTTCAGGTGTCTCCAGTTTCCATTTTAAAAATGCGTTGTGGCAATCTTCTACAGCCTTCGCGACTTCGAAATCTGTCAGCATGTCATAACGCTCAAGCGTTTGCTCCGTGGCTGGATTGGTTGTGATAATGGTGGTCATTTTGCGTCCTCGCCTTCTCTGCTTAAAAATGGATAGTCAATATAGCCTTCTGCCCCTCCGCCATAAAACGTCTCATCATCCGGGGTGTTGAGATCAGCCTCGACGCGATAGCGCTCAGGCAAATCTGGATTGGCGATAAAGGGACGGCCAAATGTAATGGCGTGTGCGTGGCCCGAGCCAATGGCCTTGGCCGCACTTTCGGCGTCGTATCCCCCATTCCCAATATAGAATCCTGAATAGAGTCCTCTGAGTTTTTTAATCAGAGATTCTTCTGCGTCGTCGGCATCATTACCGGGGAATTTCTCGACGACATGGAGGTAGGCGAGTTTTTGCTTGTCCAACATTTCATAGACATATGAGAATGTCGCTTCTGGGTCGCTATCGCTGATGTCGCCTGCGTGGCCGAGCGGGGAAAGACGCACGCCAATACGATTACGCGGCCAAATCTCTGATACCGCTTCAAGAATTTCCGCTAAGAAGCGTGTGCGATTTTCAAGCGATCCGCCATATTCATCGTCACGCTTATTCGTGCCATCTTGCAGAAATTGGTCGAGCAGATATCCGTTTGCACTGTGGACTTCGATGCCGTCAAAGCCTGCATCTTTCGCGCATTTCGCGGCCTTAACAAAGTCTGCAATTGTGTCTTTAATCCCATCTTTCGTCAGAGCGACTGGTTCGGAGCAATCTTGAAAACCGTCCGCAGTAAAAGTTTGCGCGTCGGCTTGGATGGCACTGGGTGCGACAGGGGATTTACCGTCCGGCAGCACGGAAACATGGCTGATACGGCCCACATGCCAGAGCTGGCAAAAGATCAATCCGCCGCCTGCATGGACGGCGTCAGTGATGGGCTTCCAACCTTTCACGTGCTTGTCTGTGTAAATGCCAGGTGTGTCCAGATAGCCTTTCGCAACCGCTGAAATTTGCGTAGCTTCTGAGAAAATAAGTCCCGCGGCCGCCCGTTGATTATAGTAAATATGCGCCATTTCAGTCGGCGTTCCGTCTGAATGCGAACGGTTTCGCGTTAGCGGCGCCATCAAAACCCGATTAGAGAGTGTGAGGTCGCCCATGTTAATTGGGGAGAATAAGTTTGCGCGGTCCATGTTCATAAATCCTGCTTTTTTGTGGGTTCTCGCCTTCAACGAGCAGTAGATATTTAAGTTCCCTAATATGGGGTAAGATTAAAATTGGGCGAAAGGATTGATCACTGGTAGCCTGATATTTGCATGTTTCACATTTTTGAGGAGGCAAGAACATGCAAGCGATAGACAAAGAGTTGGATAATTCAAAACTCCGAACTTGGAACAAAGGGAAACTCATCGGTCAGAAATCACCGCTAACACCACCTCAAGTTTGGGCCATACGCGTCAGGCTACAGTTAGCGGATCAGAAGCGGGATCTTGCGATGTTCAATCTCGCGTTAGACAGTAAACTCCGTGGCTGCGATCTTATGATTCTACGCGTATCAGATATACAAACGGGCAATGACGTTAGGTCTCGCGCAAAGGTGATACAGCAGAAAACTGGTAAGCCGGTTCAGTTTGAAGTTACTAAACAAACAAGAGAAGCACTTGTTGATTGGATAAATTTCAAAGGGCTGAATATCTACGATTGGCTGTTCCCAAGTCGCAAGAATAGGTACAACGCGATGACAACTCGGCAGTATGGCAGAATTGTGAAAAAATGGATTGCTTCCATTGGTCTGCCTAAATCGTCTTATGCAACACACTCTCTTCGACGAACTAAAGCGACTCTCATATACAGAAAGACCGGAAACTTACGGGCGGTACAGATATTACTTGGACAAGAAAAATTGACAGTGCAGTGAAGTATCTTGGTGTTGAGGTCGAAGATGCGCTGGCACTATCTGAGGGCATTGAGCTCTGAATGAGGCTATTTTCCTGTAGCGGCTTACGTCCGCTTTGGGGATGGACTTCCTTTGTTCAGTGCGTCCAAAATAGAGCTTTTAACACGGCAGATTGAAGACATTACCAGCGCCCATCTTTGGGCGAAAATGGTCTCCGGCGCCGGTGACTTAGATGAGGCGAATAGTTTAGTCATGACAAATCATAATGTCTCCCAAAGTAAAATGTTCTGGCGTCTCGTCGCTACGTCGGTAGCGGCCTTTCTGGCGACAGGGACGGCTTACGCGTCTCCGGCGAAGGATGATGAAAAGACTGAACATCATGAGGGTCAAAGTGAAGCCAATCCTGACGATGACCATGGAGATGATGATGACCATGGTCATGGTCATGGTCATGAAGATGAAATCATTGTGATGGCAACGCGGTCCGGCCGTAATGTTGATGATGAAACCATTCGCGTCGAAGTGATTGCTGGCGAGGAAGTGCAAGAAAAAGCTCTGATGCGGCCCGGCAATATTTCTATGCTGGTGGCTGAAACAGGCGGCGTGCGCGTGCAAACGACATCACCTGCCTTGGGCGCGGCTAATATTCGCTTGCAGGGACTTTATGGCCGCTACACGCAACTCTTAAGTGACGGGCTTCCGCTCTATGGCGGGCAAGCGGCGTCTATTGGCTTGCTGCAAATCCCGCCGACAGATTTATCCCAAGTCGAAGTGATTAAAGGCTCGGCGTCATCGCTCTATGGCGGTTCAGCGCTGGGCGGCGTCATTAATCTTGTCTCGCGCCGCCCAGGCGGCTCTGTGGCTGATGGCGAGACAACGGGAGAGGTGTTGCTCAACCTCACAACAGAGGACGGGCAGGATTTGACGGGCTATGTAGAGACGGCGCTAAGTGACAGTTTCGCGCTATCTTTGACTGCGGGCGCGCATCGTCAATCGGCTCAAGATTTCGATGAGGATGGTTGGATTGATATGCCAAGTTATGAGCGATTTACCGTGCGGCCACGGTTATCTTGGGCGGGAGATAATGGTGCGACGCTTTACGGGACAATCGGCTTTATGACAGAGCAGCGCGAAGGCGGAACACTACCGGGCCGCACTGTGCCGGACGGCACAGAGTTCTCACAAGATCAAGACACGACTCGGTTTGACGGCGGCTTCATTGCAGAAATTCCCGTGAGCGAGACGTCCACGGCGAGCGTTCGCGGCTCCATCACGGTGCAAGACCATGACAAGCGCTTTGGCCTGCTCATCGAAGAAGATCGCCATGAAAGTTTCTTTGCGGAAAAGTCTATGAAAGGCGGCGAAGGTAAAACCAATTGGGTGGCAGGTATCGCGTTCCAATCAGAGGTTTTTGAGTCTGACACCTTCCCGGCTTTTGACTATCAATATAACGTGCCGGGCGTGTTCGGACAGATCGAGCATGATGTGACAGAAGACTTGTCACTCTCGGCCAGTGCGCGTGTGGATGACCATAGCGAGTTTGGCACACAATTTAGCCCCCGTATCTCCGCCCTTTATAAGACCGGTGAGTGGACAATTCGGAGTTCCTATGGCCGTGGGTTCTTTGCCCCAACACCCTTTGTCGAAGATATTGAGGCCGCGGGTTTATCAAGGTTAGAGCCACTATCGAATTTGACCGGGGAACAAGCACAGACAGCTTCCTTTGATGTGGGATATAATTTCGATTCTCTCAAAGCGAACGTCTCCATTTTTGGGTCCAATGTAGATGACGTGACGGAGATTGCGGCTTTTGCTTCGACAGCGGGTGGCCCGCTTGACCGCGTGCGTCTCGTCAATGCCGATGGTCAAACTCGTATTCGCGGCTCAGAACTCTCACTGCGCTATTATTGGAACGACTTTAAACTCATCGGAAGCTATCTCTATTTGGATGCCACCGAGGAGACCGAGACGGGCGGGCGGCGGCGGATTGAACTCACGCCGAAACATTCCGCAGGTTTTGTCGCCATGTGGGAACGCCACGGCACCGGACGCCTTGGGTTTGAATCTTATTATACGGGCGTGCAGCGACTAAATGGCAACCCATACCGCTTGGATAGTAAACCTTATTTGCATCTGGGTCTTCTCGGAGAGATTACTCTTGGCGCAGCCAGTTGGTTTGTGAATGCAGAAAACCTGCTCAATGTTCGGCAAACACGTGAAGATCCCCTTGTTCTTCCGGCTCGCGCGGCTGACGGGCAATGGACGACCAATATTTGGTCGCGCAATGACGGTTTTGTCCTGAACGGAGGTGTCCGCCTAAAATTTTAAGTGTGTACGTTGGGCCACATTGGCTGTGTTCAGGATGAAGCCTTAAGTCCGCTAAGGGGATGATCGTGACTTCGTATTTAGGGATGTTTGTACTTTTATAAAGTCATTACAACATCGCTCCGATCGCCCGGCAAGCGTTTATCGGTCCAGTTGCGACGGAGGCTTGGGTTTTTATTTTTGAAGCGTTGACGCCAGACAGATTGCGATACGGTGGTGCACGGTCAGTCCACTTGGAAGAAATTTAGTGTCATTTTTTGACCTTTTGAAATGAAATTTTGGCTGTCGTACCAATTGCGTTTATTCTTCCTGGTCGAGATCCTTAAAGAAGTACGCGATACCGACGTCGAGAACTTTGGGCATCGCTTAGAAGCGTGACACTGCGACCCGGTTTGTTCCTCCCTCGCATTTCTGGATTTGCTGGAACGAAACGGCTAACTGGTCGGCTAGCTTGGCCTGGCACATTCCGAGTTAGCGCCGGCGTAGTAAGATGGTTTTCCTAGCTGCATGTCGATTGTCTTTGGGCAACGCGGGTTTGGCATTTTTTATCCCAGTTCCATAGCTTTCGGATTGCTCAATGGCGATTTAGTTGTTCACCAGGCGGAGTCGATAGGGCAATCCCCAGCTCAAGTTTTGTAGCTTGATGACAGTGATCGGCGTAAATATTTGTTATCAAAACCTAACTTGCTCGTCGAGTTATATGCGTTACACGAACAGGGTCGCCAATGGTGACCAGGGCTTAGAAACCTTGCGATTAGCGGCTGGCATCGGCCGTGACGATGCCTTCCCACCTTATGAGGTCGGGGAGGCTGTGACGTATGTCCAGGGGGCCTCCTTGCGGGGGAGCCTAAAGGTCATGGCGACTGTCTAATCGCAGTTTTCTAACTCCCCGGTCACCAGGCGTTCTTACAGCTTGGAGACTGCTCATGACACGACGCCTAAACTCAATTCTCTCAAAACCCGATGCAGCAAGGCTCAGGAAAGTCTTTGGTTGCGAGGCGGATGAGTTTGCATTTTTAGTCGGCCATCTTTCAACCTCGATCGAAGGGTTCGAACGATACGGCATACTCGATCTAGAAACATGTTTCGGTCTGACTGAAGCCCAGATGGCCTCGACGCATTTAGTTGAGATTGAGGGCTATCTCAATAATTTCCTGGTGGTGTCCGTCTCCAAGAAACTGACGACAGCCCTCAAGGCGGGCGCGGCTATTCTGAATGATGATCTCGACCACCTTCGTCTTCCGAGTATTAACAGCTCGGGGGACCTATACCTGAAAGACTTTGATGACCTTGGAGACATCGCTGAAGAGCAACCGATCTATGCGGGCGCTCAACCCTATGAGCACTGGGGAAGCATATGTTTTCTGATGACGGAGCAACGTCTGCGTCAAGAGCTCTTGGAAGGCGATCCACTCCGTCTCCTGCACAGAACACCCTACCGCCCGATGACGTAATGCTCCCTCATGAACCAATCCCCCTCGGGCCGGTTAAAGAGGTGTCGGGGTATTGGAGGCCGACGGCTAATCCGCCGAGCTAGTCGATCACCCTGCTAAACAAAAATAATGGCACGCAAGGAAACTTTCGCTTGCCTTCCCATTCCGCGTTCGTCAGCATTTTCGAACGAATTTGACGCCCTGCAGGCCCGTCACCTGTGTTCTAAGATGCAAAGGAATGCAAACTATATGCAAACTATTTAAGTTTGCATGCCCATTTTACCGAATTATTTCAAACCCCTAGGGTGGTTCGCATGCAAAGATGCAAACTATCCTAGGGGTTGGCCTATACACATACGCATGCGCGCGGGCGCGCGGAGTTGTTGCGGGGATAGTTTGCATTTATGCATATTTGCATCTTTGAATTCTTACCTAAAACAATAGGCATTCAAGCCTAGGACTTTGCGGTTGGCGGGGTCTTGCTTCCACCCCCCTCATCGTTTCGCTATCCCCATTTCCGACATCGAGTCACCGTGTCCTTGCGTAACTTTCGGGTCCTTCCTGGAGGTTATCGCAATACGGGGTGGCAAGGCGTGTCGGGTTTTTTTTATGCTAGGTCGAAAACATGGGTGACAGGCGACAGTTGACAGGTGACAAATACGGATCTGTCACCCGCAGGTGCGAGGAGGGTGACAAAAGGCTTGGTGGTCTCGGGCTGGTTAACACGTGCGTCGGCAGAACCGCCCGTCAGCCGATCTTCACCACGGGCTATGACACATACCGAGATTTCGCTGATGGGGCTCAATTAAGCGCCCTTCAGCAGACCCATCGGGCTGACATCGGTCATATGGCGCTTAGAGTGGGCTCTAAGGCACCATGAGTGATTTTTCTTACGGTGGTCAACCAAACTCACAAATGGCTCCACAGGGCCGTTCTGAGCGGATATGGCGCGCCTTCGAGCTTAGCCGACCACAAGTGGTGTTGACCGTTGGGGAATGCTCAACACCCATAACCCGCGATGACCGGATCACTGAGCGGCGCAGACGGATCTCAATTTGCTTACAGTTTCACACGCTTGCGGACCGGCCATTCGCAATCTCAAAGGGCGCGCAAAACGTCGATGGTGATGACAATGATCTGTCGCAAAAGTCTAGGTCGCAGACCCAGTGCGTCATAATTTCAGGCCTCATGGTGTCGTAAGCCCAATGTCACAGTCCCGCCATATCACCGATAAGGAGATCGAAGACGGACTGGCCTTATTGGCTTGTCTCATCGATTGGTATGGTGATGTGTACTGGCCTGTATTCGAGCGCCTTGAAGCCGAGCTTGCGCGGCGAAGACTCAGGGCGGAAAGGTTGAACAAAAGGCGGCCCAAGAGCTTTTGTGCGATTGATCCCAAAGGGTTTGCTCGTGATGCAGTCAATAGAGATGCATTCCAAGAGCCAGCGATCGAACCGTAGGAAAGCGCGACAGCTCTGTTGAAAATTTACACTGAGCTAACAAAGAAATCCACCGCTATTGTTTGAAGAATTGTTGTTCGTCAGGACATCCCATCGGGGAAGTTGCCCATCATACCTGTCTGACGTCAGCGCCCATGGCACAGATTAAGGCCTGGGCTAAGCGAGGGTTCGTTCACCTTTGGTGTTGGTATTTAAGCGGCGGACTTGCGGTATTGCCCCAAGGGATTTGCTGCGCGGCACAAGCGCCGATGTTCGATCGTTTTAGCCTTGATCCTTTCTCTTCGTTTGATGATGGATTGAGCCCGTCCGAAGTATACGTCGGCAGGCGTGACGTTGCTGAGGCTCTCGTGATAACGCTCATGATTATAATGCTCGACGAAGCTTTCGATCTGGCGTTCCAGGTCACCCGGCAGGAAGTAGTTTTCCAGCAAGATGCGGTTCTTAAGCGTCTGATGCCATCTCTCGATTTTGCCTTGGGTTTGCGGATGGTAAGGCGCTCCGCGAACGTGGCTCATGTCGTTGTCTTTGATATAATCGGCCAGCTCGCCGGAGATGTAGCTAGCGCCGTTGTCCGAGAGAAGCCTCGGTTTGTGCACGACGTTGGCCTGATCACAGCCTGAGGCTTCGAGCGCCATGTTGAGCGTCTCAGTGACATCACTCGTCTTCATCGTCGTGCAAAGCTTCCAACTGATGATGTAGCGAGAGAAGTCGTCCAATATCGTTGATAGGTAAACCCAGCCCCAACCGATGATCTTGAAGTAGGTAAAATCGGTCTGCCACATCTGGTTTATAGCCGTCGTCTTGTCGCGGAACTCGCTTGCGGCTTTCATCACGATAAAGGCTGAGCTGGATATCAAGTCATGGGCCCTCAGTAGCCTGTAAACTGAGCTCTCGGACACGAAGTAGCTCTTGGTGTCTGTAAAACGAACAGCCAGCTCGCGGGGCGATAGCTCCGGTATGTCGAGGGCCATATCGAGTAGGTCAGCCCGGATGGTGTCGGGTATCTTATTCCACACAGCACGCGGCATTGGGGCTCTGCCCACGAGCCCGTCCTCCCCATATTCCAGATACCGATCATACCAACGGTAAAATGTGGGTCTTGGAACACCGAGCTTATCGAGCGTCCATTTAGCGGGCTGTTTTGAGCGCTCCACCAGCCGGATGATCTCGAGCTTCTCTGAGGCTGGATATCTCATTCGTCGTCGCCCCCATCTCCGATCATACTTTTTTAAGCAGACGAAGTTCCAGAGTTTGCTCGGCGATAACTTCTTTCATATTCCGAGCTTCAGATCGTAGCCCTTTGACTTCATCACTATTGGCTTGGCGGGTGATATCGCCAGCCAACCGTTTCTTGCCGGCCTCCATGAAGTCCTTCGATCATTTGTAGTAAAGCCCCTGCGCAATGCCTTCCTTGCGACAGAGCTCGGCGATACTGTCTTCACCGCGAAGACCATCCAGCACGATGCGGATCTTCTCCTCAGCCCCGTACTGCTTGCGCGTTTTACGTTTGATATCTTTGACGATGCGCTCGCCGGACGTTGGTTTACTCTGTCTCATCTTTCTCTCCATGAGAAGTAAGATGAACAAAAACCCTCGCTTAGCCCAGACTCAAATCTGTCTCGTAAGCGCTGACGTCAGACAAACGTTGACAGTCCATCCGTCGCGACGGAGCAAAGCCGTAATGCGGCGGTAGCCATATCGACTATATTGCTCCGCTAAGCGGACAATATCGGCTGTCAGACGCGCTTCGTCGAAGGCAATCACCTTCGGCTTACGCTGTGTGGAACGATGCTGGCCGATGACCTGGCATGCCCGACGCTCGGATATACCGAGCACATCGCGCACGTGGTCAACGGCTAGCCGACGGCGCGAAGGGCTTAGAACTTTCCCTCAACAACCTCTCGCAAGATCAGAGCATCCAACGTCAGGTTCGAGACCGCTTTGCGAAGCCGTTGATTCTTTTCTCCAGATCTTTTAGCCCACGAGCCTGAGAGACTTTCAGCCCTCCATACTCACGTCGCCATCGATAGTAGCTTTGTTCTGAGATCCCGAGAGACCGACAGATCGTCCCTGTCTTCTCGCCTTGAGCCAGCCGAACCTCGTTCGTTACGATCGATCCGCCGGATCAATCGTTGCCTCACGTCTAAGTATCGCGATGATCTGTTCAGGTGTGTAGCGTTTCCTCGCCATGATGTGCTCCTTCAAGCGCAAAATAGCCAAAACTCTAACTTTGAGAATGGAACACTTTTATGGGGGCAGGTCAGTTTGGCATATCATGACCCGCTATGTGGAATTGGGTTTAGTCCGCAAGCTTAAAGACGAGCTGGACCGGAATGGCTATCTAACTAAACTCCGAACCACGAAGAAACAGTCACAACTTGGCGGCAAGCTCTTCAGCCGAGGCTATCTCTACAAGCTTCTGTCCAATCCGGTCTACGTCGGGAAGATCCGGCATAAGGATGAGGTCTATAAGGGTCAGCACATCGCCATCGCCATCGTCGAC